>OMLO01000529.1_pt1 | contig 25107 bp, 13 predicted proteins | sample 1674811 | NCBI WGS metagenome assembly OMLO01 (sample SAMN06265003, study PRJEB25207) | coral metagenome | isolation source: Coral host | place: Mexico:La Bocana,Puerto Morelos, Mexico | collected 2008-11-13
ATGCCGAAACATGTCTTTAAAAATAGTTGTCCGTTTTCTTCAATATTTATCTATATTGCTAGTATTACGACCTTATGGAAACAAAATAATTTGTTTCTTTTAAAATATTGTAAGCATGTTGTTATTTACATTTAATGTGAGCAGTTGCCTCTGCCAGGTCTACATGTACAACGTAGGTGGTTTCCACCTGATGTCATCAAATTCCAATATCCAAAACTAAAGAGCCACAAAAGTTGTGTATAAAGGGAATCTCAATTTATATCTGTTAACATTTTTTCTGATATAGCATGCTATGCTCAGTTTGGAAACCAGTGTAGTTTGAGGTTCAGATTGGGACATACCACATTGATCATGTTTGTAGAAAAATATACACTTATCTAGTGATTTGTAACCATTTTAGGAGTTAAAATGTTCAGCAATGTGCTTGTGCAATGTTTGTTGGTTCAGTTCAGATAATCTGTTGCCTAGATAGCCAAAGTAAGTTTCAGGTGTTTACACTATTTTACGGCTGCCATGTTGGTGGAGCAAAGAGCTCCACTAACATGGCAGCTCCATACTGGGCTCTATACATTTGCACAAGACAGTTAAACAAATATCTGAAGTGTGGGAACATGCCGAGACCTATCTCCTATAACATTACAATTTCTTGACTTAAATCCACTGAATAGTTCTTGATTTACTTCTTGTTTCATGGCAGTAAAAGCCATCTATACGTAGTGATAGCATAAAGCTTCTATTACATTTAAATCCATAATAAAATCAATTCCATTGTTATGATTTGTATGGGGCCTTTCAATTACCTTTTTTTAAAGCAGGTTAACTTGTCAATCCTCTCTAACTAAACCACAAATATTGCTTTATCTCCTACATCAACAGAGATATTTTAAATAGTATTTGCCGTTATTTAAAGCAATGGATTTATATGTGTGAGGTTTGTAGCATTGGTCAAGTCAATCATGCAGGATACAAAGCATGGAGAGTTAAGGTGTGATTTAAGTTGGCTCCATTATGTCTTCTACAGGTTATGTCAACATTAAATACTATTTTATCCTGTCTCAAACATTAACAATTTTAACCTATTTCTACATGTATTTTGCGATCTTCAGCCAAAAAAATCTCTATTGTGCTGTGTTACACTGCAAATTTCATAGGGGCTAAATTGCAATTTGCTTGAATCTGTATAAGTGCTAATGCAAAATTGTATGTACACGTAGATACCAAAAACTCGAAACTGTAATCCCAGAATGCATTGACTGAACTGTCTTTGGATAGAATATCAGATGACTTGAAGCACTACTGGTCAGCTTTTTTTCTCACTGAATTTGCATAATGTTGGAGTTCTGTTTTTATTAGAAATGTGTGTCTACTTAATTAATAAGGGATCAGTTCGCTTGAAAAGAATAACAAACTACACCTTGACTAAGTTAGAGTCAGTGTATACATTAATTTCCAAGTTGAGAACATTTCACAACAATGTGAATGAAGAAGCTTATAAGTTTTAATATCCGATTATCCCAAAGATAAATCCAAGCTTTCAGAACAATGCCCATTTTATGTGGATTTCTGCTGTAGTAATGGATAATTTAAGAAACCAAGTTGATTTTCCTTCAATTACTTACCAGTACCTAAGCCTTCAAACTGGCAAAGTATGAGCAAAATGTATTTTTTGACTGTGGCCACAAAATTGATTTTTTAATTTTTTGACTATCAGAAACATTTACATGTACTCTTCAGTTTCAAAAGGAAACCCAACTCTCAGAGTTTCAGGAAAATTGCTCTGCAAATGGACCAATGTCCTGTTCTTAGACCTTTCATAAAAAACATTTCTTTCAATGCAGCACTAACAATATCTTACCTTGAACATTGCCACATCTGATTTGTCCCCACACCTCAAAACAAAATATTCTGACATCTAAAAAAAATAGATAATTCATGTGTCATAGAAGCCACCTAGACTTAAGCAAAAAGCCAATGTTTTGTTAAAAAGTATGACGTACTTGTACACTGTAGTCCATTGCCATAAACAGAATCCCAAAAGGAAATGGTATCATGCCATGAACAACAACCAGTTGCTATGGCTTTTACACCAATACATGTAGGTGTCCCGAAATATTCTATGGGGGAGGGATGATTAATTAAGGGGCAGCCATTATTCAAGGAAAGTTTTTACTCCCTTTGCTGCATGTCTAAGTGTGTAATAAAAGCGTCACATGCAACAATGACACTATGAGCAGAATTTACTAATTCATTGCAAGAAATACTAGCACTATATATACAAATGTTACATGGGCTCAAATTTACTCCTTGTTAGAATGTCTGCATAAGGGAACATACATGCATCATTTTCAGTTAACTATGGGTCTTCTTTTCAATAAAAAGTCTGTTGAACAAGTAAACTATTGATTTTTTCAATCAAAAACAAATTAAACCACAATCAATCAATAAACAACAGCTGGTCAAGAAAACCACAGCAAACAAGTGTAAATAAGCAAAACATAACCCTGCAAAGACATGTACATGTACCTGCTTCAGAAATGCCTCCATGGCTGCATATCCAGCATAGCTTAAATCCTTGTTTTGGTGTTTGCAGCAACGATAAAATGCCTCATATATCACCTGGACCAAAAAAAGTTAAAATCTAAAATATCACTCGTGACCTTTGCTTCCAGGGACAACACTCTGGGAAACTCTACTTCGATAAGTTTACTTAAAATTAAACTTTGGGAACAGTTACATCTTGTCATGCATATCACAATTCAATACTGAAAACTGTGCATCACCAAGCTTGTTTTCAAGTCTTACAGCTACATGTACAGTTAAGCAGTTTTTAAACCTGCAGTGTAAAAAGGATGACCACAACTTGTTTACCAATGATTTGGCATTACTTTGTTGTGATAACATTATAGTAGGATCATGTGATAAAGAATAAAAATGGATCCATCAAACACATGGCTCTCAGGAATGCAATTCTCCTTGGGCTCGAAAACCCTATGGTGTATCAGAAGAATTTGGAAGAGAACCAAGATACACATATGCGGGCAGGGTCATCAAGATTGCTACAGACATGCACAATATCGATTGCCAGAGAATGATTATGCAGACTCAGCACAGCAATGACAGTAGGCACAACCAGCAAGGGACAACTTAGGTTCACAAGCTACATGTACAAGAATGCCAACAAGAAGATTGGAAATCAGCAAACGGGAACAAGGATGGAATAAAGCGGTAAGACTGTTATTGCTGTGGAGCTAGGCCAGCTCATCCAGAGTTTGTGTCCAGCAAAGGACATACCATGTGAAAACCGTGGTAAAAAGGGCTGTACCAGATGTACTGCAAGAGCAAGAAAGCAACACCAGGCAAGCACAGACACAACCAGTTGAGAAAAATAGCCAGCCTCAGATCAACCCATGTCAATGTCAATAGCATCAATGACACTTCAAGCAAGCATATCAAGCCACTTTGCTCAAGTGCAGCAGGTGAAGGAACCAAGGACCCATTCACCAAGTTGAGTGTGATATTGAGACAGGTGTGGAGTGCAATATAATTCCTTTATACATATACAAATCTTAAAATACTGAGACTCTGATAGCAAATCTTGGAGAGCATACAATTTCCATACACACTAGCAATAAAATGCCCATGAATGATGCAGTTGGAAATATACATTATTTCCCTATTACAAAGGAATACCTGTTATCAGAATTGAAAGATGTGTTTGAATACATGGAGTTAAATACTACATTGAACTCCAACCTGATGCTCAACCCATACAACATCCTCCACAGTAGGGCAGTACAAGAAAAGAAGAAAAAGGCACATAACAGGGTTTGTACTCTTTAAAGTCCATGACCTTTCCAAGTTATCCATGACCTAAATTAAGCAATTGTTCTCACTTTAGTATAAAAACAATCATTTACTTCATTTCCAGCTGACTTGTCTGCTATTTTTTTTATCTGTTTTCCTTTTATTTTCCGAGAGCATATAGCTTTTCCATGACCTTCCATGCCTGGAAATTGAAATAATAAATTCTATGTCTTTCTAGGTTTTCCATGACCCATATGAACTCTGTATAAAGACAAAGTACAAAGATTTGACAGCTTAGGCATTATTGAACCAGTAAATTGTACGACACACAGACTGGATCAAAACTGATCCAGTTTCATATCAGTTTCATTCCCATCAAATGAAGGAAAAACAGTGGAGGGTGGAAATATTGACATTCAAGATTGCACGGACTCTTGCAAAACGAGATGGACAAAAATGAAGTAAGTGCTTAACTCCATGACTCAAAGCATTTGACAGTTGTTGACACCAAGTCAAGCTATTGGATGGTGGAATTTGACTCTGAAAGCTCACTATTTAACAACCTTCAATACAATTTGCAAGACATGGTTAATTACTGAAGTACTATTCAGTACAGCTGATGAAACTCCCTGAGCTACTCAAGCCACTACTAACAGAAAATGTGCAATGGACTTGGGACTCCACCCATCAAGCTGCATTTGACACAATCAAAGAAGAGCTTATCAAGACTGCACTGATATATTTCAGCCCTAGGTCTGAACAGGTTATGCTGAATTGAAAGGATTGGGTGCAGTATTGTGACAAGGTGGTAGCCCAAAGATTTAAGTATACAAAACACTTACTCCTGCAGGGGGGCACTATCTGAACACTGTGCACGTGTGTGTATGGTGAACCTGTTCACGTTCAGACAGATCACAAACACCTGGACAATTCGGAAGAGGTGAGTTGCTACAGCAAGCCCAAGACTTCAAAAGCTATTCTTAAGGCTGGATGTCATTCTGGCAACTGCCAATCCCCTTGACAGAACCACAATTGACACTACTGCAGATACAACTCTGAATGAACTTCAACATTTCAACTTCCAGGGTTGGAAATTTCAAAAGCATCAAGTTCGAACAGAACATATGCAGCATTATGATGCACTGATATTCAAAGCTGATTGTTGTAAAAAAATATAAATTACCCACAGAGCACGGAGGAGTTCACAAGAACTTATTCAAAAATGTGCATGCATTCCAGGACCAAACTGGAATTTGGAAATTTGAGAAGAGGGATAAACCAGAGTACCTGGAAAAAAGCTCTCGAAGCATAGTAGAGAACTAACAATAATTTCAACCAACATGACTCTAGGTCCGGGAAATGAACCCAAGACACATTAGTGGGAAAAAGGTGATTTCACCACTACACTATCCCTGCTCCTCCATTCTCCTTGGTGGTCTAATTGTTTAGAAATGACCGGAAAGTGATGTGACTTCTGGGCGCCAAAATGACCTGATCTCCAATAACATGATACGTGCACCACCATGCGCAATGAAATTACAGTTAATCTTTCACAGGTAAAAACCTTACTGTCAAACTCATCAGGAAGAGTAATAATTGTGGGGAACGCGTCTCTGATCGCCATGCCTTGAAATGGAGGTTGAACTAGTTCAAAAATTATTTTCGACAAGAACTGCTTTCCCAGGCTCTCAATGTGGAATGTGGAAATTCATCTGGAGTTGGTCGGCACTACTGCTGGATTTCATTTTCCTTCCCCTGCACTGAAGTGGTACTATGAGAAGACAAAATGAAATCACTGAGAACGCGTGACATCTTCTGTTGTTATTTCATCTAAGGCCATTCATTGTAGGACTCAACTGTCTGGTCAGGTCCAGTTATGGACTTAATGTGCCTCATGTTGCCATTATGGTTGGGGAACACTGTGACAGATGTAGCACTCAGGCAATGGTTGGTGAAATGTGGCAAAATACCTGCTCGCTTTGGCATCTCCTTTAACATGTTGTCAAGAGTAGTTGTAACCAAGAGTTGCGCTGCAAAACCAGATTTTGTACTCTGCAGGATTGAACTCCTTCCTTTGACCATCTCTTGGCCTCTGAAACAGAGCATCTGTAGTGGTGAGTAAAGGAAACGATCAATGGTGGCTTTCATGGCTCTCGTGGATGAACTTTTGCAATACATGCCATCTTTCTTCCTCACAGAGGGGTAAAAACAATTCAAACAAACATACTGTTCTTCTTTTGACATTTCTTCTACTGGTTTCAAAAATGTGGTGGCACCAGGACTAGCAAGCCATTTTGTTTAATTAAGGTAAATACTGTTGCTTGTTTTCTTGTGTACTTTCTGTTTCCAGCATGAAGAAATAACCTGACAAGACAACATTTTACAAGCGAAGTTTATTCGCAAACTGAAGCTAATTGAATAATGAAAAAAGAATGGTCCGTATTGGGAATAACCATCTACACAATCGACGGCTAATTGAATATGCAATAGCGTATTGCGACATCCCCCCTCTTTTTGAGCGAAGTTTCTTCAACTTCCTAACTGTTCTCTCTAAAAAGTCACACAGCACTATGAATCATAATTTTAGCGCAAACTGAAGCTAATTGAATATGAACAAAGAATGGTCCGTATTGGCAATAACCATCTAAACAATCGTCGGCTAATTGAATATGCAATAGAGTATTGCAACATGCTGTTATGTAACCTTCACAACTGCATAAAATCTTGACAATCATATTGGAAATTTTGCAACTTTTACACTTAACAGATAGGTACTGTTAAATAATCTCATCCTGAACTTTGTGGCTTATTTTACTGTTTTGGGACGGCCTTGTCCATAATTTCTTGTATTTCTTCTGTAGACAGCTTACAGAATCTGCTTTTTCCATTTTTTTTTTTTGTGGATGAAACTTGGCTTCCCAGAAAAAATTTTGTGTTGATCAACATTTGCCACATTCATTTCTATATACGGTCAAATGCAAGTTTAATGGCTGGTAACCAAATCTAGTGAGCCAATCAGAAAGCTAGAATTGCATTATCTGAGGTTGAGAATTTAATAAAAACATATATTTACCGTAAACACTCGTGTATAAGCCGCGCTTTTTTGCTTAAGTTTTGGGCCAAAAATCGCAGGTGCGGCTTATACATGTACACAAGACAATTGCTTTCAGAGGGAGTAAAAGGGCTTGGTAGGGGTCATAAATTGAACTGAAAACCTTCAGTGAATAAAGATTAAACATATTATTGAAACCTTTTGTTAATCATTGCTTTTGGTACGTAGCCGTTTGTTTGGATCTTCGGGTTCTAAACTTGAATCTTGTTCGCCAGTAGTTCTTTCAAGCATTTCATTTGCAGTATGTTTGAACAGGTAAACTCTAACTGGCATGGAATTCCTCCGTACAGCTGCTTACAATGTTGTCTGCGACCGATCACTTCAACACTGATTTCGCCACTGCATGCAAGAAAATACCACCCTATTCGGGAGAACTCACGAGGCAAATGGCCGACTGTTTTATTGCATAGCACTACTTTCACGGCGTGCTTGTCCATAGGGTTGTCAAACTCTCGTTTAGCAACAAGTTTTTCTCGAATTAATGTCTTCCATGCGTCTTGATAAATATGACATCCACGCACAGCTGATACAAAAGCGAACATTTCCATGTTGCATGGTTACCAAGCTATCGTTTTGCATCGTATTCCTGCACTTTATTTTCGTTAAAATTCCATCGTTTTTATTGCAATTGTGGGTTTTAGCAATGGAGACAACTATTGTCAAATACAGACCAGTTTTTTTTTCACGAGTGCTTTTTCGGATTTTTTTTCCAAAATCATGCCTGAAAGTTGGGGGTGTGGCTTATACACGAGTGTTTACAGTATATGTCAATCAATCAAAAACTTTATTTTAGTGTCTAGTCTTCTAGCTAGCCTTAAGCTTACTAATCGGGGACACTGTTAAAATTAAAATATAAGGATAAAAACGATTCTGGTCTATTTACATTAAATTACTACATTTTCGTACACTCTTTGTATTTACATCTAATTCCTACATTAAAGATACTACTTTAGAATACGGAATATCAAATCTATATTTATAATACTTATAACTAGTGTTTACGACTCAAGAGTTGCAAAGGTGACACCCTTTGCATGTGTCGCCTCCGAAAAGTCCGCTGAGGTCCCTTCCCTTGATGTTCGCCTTAAATCGCTGCTGATTTTCTAAAAAGGCACCCACAGATTTCAACCCCTTTATTCATGTAATCTGTGACTATTTTTTTGCTTGCTTTCCTAATGGCCACAGCATGTAAATCTCAGCTAGCATGAAATGTTCGAGAGGTTCTTGCTGCATGTTTTGTTTATTTATCTGTCTTTCTTGTTTTCTTTTCTGTTATTTATTGCTTACCCTCTCTACTTTTTATTTGGTGTTAAGTTTAGCCCAGGCTACACTCATCTGAAGTTCAGTTCGCATGTATAAATGGGTCATTATTTAGCCCCACAATTGTAGGCCATTCACACTGTGGCAATATTGTTGTGCTTGCTTTAGACAGCAAAGAGCTTTCGACACATCTGTTTAGGGCTTAGATGTGCAACGGACTATGCATTTCATTAAAACTTCACGCCGCTTTAAGTGTGTCTTTCTGAAATGGGTGGATTTTTGAGCATGAAGGCTCAGTTTATTCCTTTGGGCATTACCTTCGGCAGTTGCTGAAAACATGTCAGCCACTTTTGGTTTTATTCGTTTCGAAAAAGGTGATATATTTTGGAAGAAGATTAGGAAGCAGGTGGAAGCAACTTCAAAAGACTGGAACAATAGCAAAATTAAACTTAACTGCCATTCAGTTCACAATGTTGGTCGCTTCACATTGAGAATTAAGTGTAGAGAGTCAAGTAACATGAGGAAACATTTCCAAACACACACAAGAGAGATGAAAATATGATGTGTAACAGAGTATTTTTGACCAATTTGATCTTGATCTTAATTTTGGTTGAACATGGTCTTGAGTGTTTGATATAATTTTATGTTCTCAATCAAAGCTTTAACTAATGGAGAAAAATAGAGAAATACAACCACAAAAATCTTTGCTAATTGAGATCAGATATCCAAACACTATCGTGGTCATTAAATTCCCTCTGTTTAAACTCGATGAATTATCGAGTTTGAGAAGAGTACAGTGTACATGTCAAGACTTCTTGATGACCTACATGTACTAGCATGTGAAAAAAGAAAGTCCCATATTGACACACCAGTATCAGTATTGAATCTTCAAGGCAAGGAAGTTTAAACAGCAACATGCAAATGAAATATGTGTACAACAGATTAAATTTAAATCAAAAATTACATGTATATTAATGTATTGGCTAGCATAAGTAAACACTTTTTTTCTCCAGACTTAAAAAAGTTTGGTTGTTTTATTACTGACCTCATGTTCTTTAGCAATATATTCCTTGAACTGAGCTGCATGTTTTGCAAACAGGTGCAAGCCAGCTACATAAAGAAAAGAACTTGTACATTATGCGGTCATGCACAGATAAAAACCATACTTAACTCAAGGGACTGGACTCTAACCATCCCAAGACAAAGGGCTTTCAAGAAGCATTATTTTAAAAGTATAAGAGCACTAAGGTTATCCTTTGCCACATTTTAGGTGAAAATAACCCTAAAATTATGACCAAGCCAAACACCTACAAGTACCCTTTTTCTTTATTTTCCCAAACACACATGCTCCCACAACTCCAAGGTCATGAAATTAGGCATAATGTTTTCAAATGTCATAAACTCAACCATATTTTGATCAAAATTAATTATAAAACCAGTATCTCTAGGAGTTTCTATCTGTTTCATTCTTAGATTAAGTGATTCTACTCAATGTGCTCCACAATCTGGGTTCCAGACCTCCCCAAAGTTACAGTACAGGCTATTCTGGCCATCTTTGGCCTTCCTCTTTGATTTTGGGTGGTTGCTTCTCACACCATCACCTACATAACTTTCAGTCTTTGGCTGAGGTATGTTTAACTCCAAATCACACTCAATAACATACATAAATATCAGACAAAAATAATTGTAACTAAAATAAAATCACTAAGGCATTCCTCTTCAAAGACTGGGTGTATCTTGTCTTTCAAATGATCACCAAAAAATACCTTGTCCTATGGCTTATTAATTGCCTTGCACCTACCCTTTGGTACATCATAACGAGTCAGGCTGTCCTGAAAGCAAAGAAATATTGTAAATCAACTGTTACATTAGGTCTTACTACAGCAGCATGTACCAAATCTCTTTTTCTCATTCATTTGAACTACATGAAAACATGACTGCTTTTGCCAATTCCAGTCCTAGCATAGTTCAAGTAAAGAGGTCAGCGGCAATGGACAGCAACGGACATACATTTTTCTGCTCTGTGAAATTTCGGAAAAAAATATGCGATTCTGACAAGTTTTCAGTTCTCCGTCTGCAGTAATTATGAATGAGGACCAAGAAAATGATGGCTCAAATGATGGCTCAAGTGAAAAGAAGACAATGCATAAAAGCTAGGCTACGTACAAATGGCTCCCAAACTGATGAAGAAACCCTCGTGGATGGTGGCCATTGCTGTGATGCTTTGGCAAACATGCAGAGAATGGAGGCCAAAACTGGGCAACTTTTAGCCGTGTTGCCTGATTTAGAAGCCCTAAAAACATGCTTAACATAGGTGGAAGAGGAAAAAAAGAACTTGAGAAATGCTGTCACTTCCAATCAAGAAGAACTAACCAAACTCAAAATTAGCATGGCCGACACGTGCTCTCTAGCAGCCAACAACGATGATGTACTCAGCTGCAAAGCTTAGATGCAGGAATATCAAGCTGGAGGCTTACACCCGCGGAGAGAAAAAGATATTCAACTTGCCAGAAATTAGAGGTGAGACACCCAGTGATACAGAAGTATTAGTAAAATCAATGTTTGAAGAAAAAATGAATATCTTGAAAGAAAATGTAGATGAAATTTGGTTTGAACGCGTGTCCATCGTTTGCCAACTTGATGCAACCAACCCTAATAAGCCTAGACCTGTCATAGCAAAATTAAGTTTCTACCAAGACAAACAATTTGTATGGTCTTCAGTTAAAAACTTAAAAGATACCGGAATCGGACTTGCTCATGATTATCCCAAAGAAATAGATGACATCCATGCAAAACTACACCCGGTTCTGAAGAAAGCTAAGCGGGAAAAACAAAAAGCCTTCTTTAAGGTTAACAAACTGATAATAAATGGTCAAGTTTACAAAGGAGAGGAAACAAAAAATCTTCCATATTATGGTGTTATCATGAGCAGTAATACCCAAGCAGATGGAGAGCTGTAGCTCTTAAATGCACATCAGATGGACAATTATGTATTTGTGTTTTTATTTTCTGTAGTTCCTCTAAGATTTCTCGTATTGTTCTCTGTATTACTAGTTGTACTCAATGTTGTTCAGTGGAAACTGTTACATGTATATCTAGTCTTTAGATTATGTTCCATTCGCGAAGAAACTTGTTCTGAACCGTATTTATTTTCGATTATTCAGCACTACTTGTTTATAATTATTTACGACTTTGGATTTGCATTTACTGTTATCACTTCAACTACATGTACTTCATTAGCACTTTTCACTTTGATTTAATCTTCCTTCTGCAGTCTCATTAGCGACAACTGTGAGCTCAATAGATGACCAGGGCGCTTAAATTATTACCGCTAAATGTAAAGGGCATAAGTAATTTTTAAAAAAGGGCTATTTTTAATTGGTGCCGAAAGCATGCAAACATTTCATTTTTGCAAGAAACTCATTCTACAGTAGCAGCCGAAACCCAGTGGAGAAATGAATGGGGAGCGGAGCTTGTAACTTGCCATGGCAGCTCAAATTCTCGCGGCGTTGCAATTCTAATTACAAAGGGTACTGACTGCACCATACATAAAAATTCTTGATCCTTTGGGACGTTATATCATTTTAAAAGCTGAAATCAATGATAAGATATATGTCCTAGTAAATATATACACACCAAACAAAGATAAAGAAATTGTTACTTTCTTAAACAAATTAGTTATAACGCTGCAAAATGAGGATCTGGATTCTGAAAACAACATGTAATCAGAGGCGATTTTACTAGTCCATTCAGTCCTACTATTGACAAGAAAGGTGGTACTCTTCTTCAACGAAAATCTGTCACATCTTGCATTGTTTGCTTGCAAAGTCAACTTGATTTAGTTGACATTTGGAGAATTAAAAACCCAGACGTAAAAAGTTTTACATGGAGTAAAAAATCTCAAATTTTTTGTCGCCTAATCTCAAATAACTTAAATGATTCTGTACAACTGACGGATATAATTCCAACTATAAGAATGCATCACAACGCGATCTATCTAGAATTTGGTGGAGAGCTACACTGTAGATAACAAGTGTAGAGGACCAAACTACTGGAAGATGAATTGCTCGCTGTTAGATGATGAAGAATATGTTAACAGTGTAACTGAATTGATTCCAATGTGGATTACGGAAGGACAGGAAGAACTTTCTGATGATCGATGTGTATGGGATTGGATCAAATATAATATAAGAGCCCACGCTATCTGTCACTCCAAAAGAAAAGCAAAGCAAAGAAATGAAACGGAAACAAAACTCCACAATGAACTAAATGTAGGGAAGAAAGCAGTTGAAACCAACCCTAGTGACTACAATGCAACCCTGTTGGATGCCACTCAGAAACAATTAGAATCGTTTTATGAAGAGAAAACAAAAGGAATTATTGTGCGTGCACGCACCAGATGGCACAAACAAGGTGAGAAGAGTACAAAATACTTCTTAAAGTGCTACTGCGACGAACATAGACTTTTTCTAATCTCTCCAGATATCAAAACTAGATCACCCAAATAGTAATTGTGCCAAATTCCAAAAGTCAAAATTCCAAAGAGAAGTCCGATAAATATGACTGTGACTTTGCGCTAAAACCGTCTGCCATTACTCAAATTAGAAAAGTCAGAGTTTGAAAGAAGGATTGGGTCAAGAACGGAACTGACGTCATAGTCACAACCAAAACACTAAAAATCTGGCTAATTCAGTATGCAGAGTGGAAGTTTTCACTGAGAAAAATAGGTGTATTTTGATCTGCAAAAAACTATTAAGTAGTTGTTGTTTTCGGCGTGTTCTTGCAGCATTATAAACCGCTGTGTTGTCCAAGGATATAGTAATTCATTGAATCCTGCGGCTGGAATTTACCTGCATTGGTCCGCAGCAAACAACGGACGCGGAATGGAAAGCTTTTGTTTGCTTACGCTGAAAAAAATTCAATCCTAAAGGCCAGTTCATGGTTTGCTTGGAACATTTTAACAAGGATTGCTTCAAGAGGTTGTTCCATGTGGAAGGGAATGTAAGAAGGTTGGAACCAGGATCCATTCCTACTGTTTGGTGAAAATCTGAAATACCGTCGGTCAGCCGCTCTCACATTGGAGCCGTTGTAATGTACGCATAGAGTGCTGCTTTTCACTGTGTTCGGGTTATATTCCCTGTACACTAATTGCAATTTGCTTGAGTTAGGAAGTCTTTCAGATCTGGTGTCTCGAAGAAACACGTATTAGGACAAATATGATATTCGTGATAAGAATCTACTACTGTACTTGTAAACATTTCTAAGCACAGCCAGGCCCGGCGTCACAACATAGAATGCAAGTAAACAACATCTTCACGGTTAATTTCATATTTTGTCTCTTGAAAGCAAATACTTGGAGACTAAAAAACTGCTTAAAAACATAGCTTGAAATAGAAACTAGCCAAAACAATGCATAAACACATGGCAAATTACAGAGGTGTCAAACTCCACGAAGGGACATGCAGATAACAGCGGAATCAAGTAGACCTACAGAACTTTGCCATAGCATAGGCTCTATTCCACTTAAATTTCCTCCTTATAACACAACACGAAGTGCCCTTAATAAACACAAGTGAAGTGACAAAAAAGGCCGAGTGACCAAACACAGAACGGCAAATGTACAAATGTCACGAACCATAGAAGTTATATAAAGCTGCGGCCTCTGCTTCCATCAATATCAGCTCTAAATTCTCATCTTATGGAATAAACTCCCATTCAACTACTTCAGGAACGGCTTCATTTCCTAGAAGAACTCAATTCTGAGTCATTATCGGAAGGAACATAAGGAGCAATCAAGCGCGAAGACCTGCTTCTTTTCCCCTATTTTCCTTCTTCGCATTTCTTTAGCTATATCATGGTTGTGACTATGACGTCGCAGAGAAACCCGCTGTAGTGATTTCGCGGGCTCTTCAGGCTTGTTGTTTGAGCAATGGCGGACACAATTTTATGGTTTTCTCATGCTTGTTTCAGGGAATTGCGTGGCTACATGTAGATTGTAAAAAATTTCGCCAACTCAGGAAGCTTAGGATCTAAAAAAGAAATTACTGAAAGAAAAACCTGAAAAGAAAATACGAAATTTTCGTCGCAGTAGCACTTTAAACTTAGGAAAAAAAACACATATGGAAACTGCACATTAGTGGTGTAACCAAAACAGATCCATTTTGTATACTAAAGGAAGAACAATTCTACTGTGACTTGTACAAGACTAATAACAATCTTAGGGACATTGAATTTAAAATTGATTCCTTTTTAAATGATTTAAATATACCTACATTATCGGAAGAACAAAAAAATTCATGTGAAGGTAAAATCTCGGAGGAATGTTTTCGTATTTACGATACTATTCAAGACAACAAATCTCCAGGGAATGATGGAATTCCAATCAAATTCTACAAAACATTTTGGCCTTTAATCAGCAGTTGCTACATTAGATGTGTTAATGATTGCTTTGAAAAAGGAGAGATGTCCCAATCTCAAAAGAATGCGTTCATCACAATCATTGAAAAAAAGGGCAAAGATCGTTCTCTTATTGAAAATTGGCGCCCAATTTCTCTCGTTAACGTGGATGCAAAAATGATGTCTAAAGTAATAGCCTTGAGAATTAAAAATGTCTCATATTATTCATCACAATCAAACAGGGTATATTAAAGATCGTTTTATCAGTGGGTGAAACCATTCATTCCATCTATGATATTATGGATTGGACTGTCAAAGAAAACATGCCTGGTTTAATGATTTTCATTGACTTTCAAAAGGAATTCAATAGTATTGAATGGGGTTTCCTTTTAAAATGCCTTGAAGCGTTTAGTTTTGGTTCTGACTTTCTCCGCTGGATAAAACTCTTCTACAAAAACATACAAAGCTGCATAATGAACAATGCTATGATTTCTAAACCTTTTAAAACTTGAGTGAGGCATTAGACAGGGGGATCCACTTTCCCCTTATCTTTTCATTGTAGCTGTAGAAATGTTAGTAATCACCATTCGTCTTAATCCAGCTATAAATATCGCCATTGGCAAGGAAGAGACAAAACTATTACAATACGCAGATGACACAACAACAATGCTCGCTGACACTAACTCAGCCAGAATACTATTTCAAGTATTAGACCTTTTTAAAGACATCTCAGGCCTCAAAAACACAAAAACCGAGGGTATGTGGATTGGTGCATCAAAAGAAAACAAAGCAAAACCGTTAGGCACTAAATAGCCTAATGAGCCAGTAAAAGCACTGGGGCTGTACTTCACATACGATCCAAAACTACTTTAAGAAAAAGATTTAGTATTATCTTAGTATTATTAAATTTAGTATTATTGGGTAGTATAAAAAAACTCATCAACATCTGGTCCTCTAGAGGCTTGTCTGTTTACGGCAAGGTTACAATTATCAAAATAATCCTTTCTTATTCCAAAGTTTGTTTATGTTTATTCCGTACTGCCTACACCTAAAGAATTACTGAAAGAATCGAACCACCTGTTACTTAAATTTTTATGGAATGGCACGGATATATCAATGAAACTAAAAACTCCATTTATATTTGTACATAAAAAATCATTTAAAACTCATCTTGAGATTCAAGAGGTCCTTCCAGTGTTGTATTTGTTAAAATTTACTTCACAGTAAAATTTGCAAATTTGGATACTTACAGTGCTGCCAGTGAAACCCTCACATTTAATGTTGAGCAATTTCTTCTGTTGTTGTATAGTAACTTTCAATAAATAGAATTGGTTTGCTAAGATTTGCTCTCTCTTTAGAAGAAGAGTGAAACGTTTCCAGCATGAGCATGACCGCACATGGCGCAACCAAAAATCTAAAAGGGCTGACTCAGAAAACTAGTATGCCCACAAAGTATGACGGGATTCTGCATCAGTCTCCTAGCTTCTTATGTTGGGCTGACAACAGAACTAAGTTCATGTATTAAGAAAATTATATTTTTAAAATGTGTAAGAAGTATTTTGGAAAATATTTCCATACTATCGATTGGAAATAAGTTTGTAATACTGCAGTAGAAAAGATAGACTTTATATGGAGATTCACATCTGGTTTAATTAAGGATATTCAGTTCCAGTTTCTTTAGAATAACTTACACTTTGTTAATTTCGCCTTATCAATGATTAAACACCTATAAAATTGATTAAAGATATACATTTTTTGCAATATGGTAACCTGGTTGTTTAAACAGCAGGTTTAAGCCACTTTGTGTTGGCAAAATTCACTTCCGGTAAAGATGGCCACCATTTCAAAACATCCTCTTAATTCGCGTCAGACTTAATTTCAGCACTGGCTCCATATCTGAAATTGTTTCATGCATTGTGCAGCTTATTTCCACCAAGTTTGGTGCTTTTACCACAAACTGCACAATTCTTACAAAAATCTGCACATAGCCGCAGGACTATGAGATATACAAATTTTTGAATGATTTCACCCATGATTAAGTTTTAGACGAGAAACAGACTGGAGAATTGAGGAAACTGAACAATGAATTTTGATCTTAATCATAGATAGCTCACAGCTGTAAATACTGATATGCTCAGTGTGTTCAATCAGAAAACCATTCAATAAATCATTAACTATTGGTAGTTGTTAATAACATTTTTTTAACATTATTGATCTATCGATAGAAATCAATACCAAAAGCTGATGAATAGCAGAAAGGACAGTGCACATACATGTGAGTTCTGCAGCCGCTGATATCGCCTTATAAAGAGAAGAACAAGATCTTTCAGATCTTATAACTGCCCTTGTAAAATTAAATTTATTTTTAGCACTACTGTTGCAATGCAGTGCACATTCCAAAACAGTCTTTGATGATTAACTGATTACTACACACACCACTTCACTTGATCAATAAATCGCCCAAGAATGAATGAAAAACAAACAAGTATCATGCTATTAATAAAGCTATTTTAAAAATAAACAGCTTTCTTAGCTTCCTTCAACATTTGTCTGTAAAGAAGTCACGCGAGTCACACTATCCAAGGTTTCTGCTATCCATGGCTAATTTTAGAACTGCATGTCGTGGCAAGCTTTTGTTTACCTCAGCAAATATTTAATTTTCCTTTAAATGTCTGAGCTCGCTTCGATGAAACATCCAAAGAATTCACTTCAGTTGCCTAAACCCACAGCAGATACTCAAAAAATTCAAAATAAAGTAACAACCGTGGGTTCTGGTGAAAAAGACTTGCAAATTACATGTAAGACTATCTTAACACTATACATGTTTGTACCATATAAACATACATTTGAAATAGCACAGATTTAAAGTATCTGATAGAGATTTTAGTTGCATAGCATGGTTTTGGTGTGATTTCTTTACGTAAAGGATATCACAGAAGAAGTTCCGGAGAACAATTATCCACTAAATAACACATATCTTCACACGAGCGAGTTATTGTGTGACAACAACAGTGTGAAGACTTGTGTCAATCGGTCAGAATTTTTTGAGAAACTTGACTTTCAAGACAAGATCTTTATCAAAGAAACAATTCTTTTTATTCCTAGCAAAGTTTTAGGGGATTTCAAGCCGAATAAAGTAAGGTAAACATCGCCAATGACTGAAAAACTTCGAAGCGGCCAGCAAGTTATTATTGTGTGGCAACAATCGGTCAGATAACTAAGATTTGGACAAACAGGTCATCAGTGTTTGCACTACTTCACGTAACTATGCTTTAGTTTTTCGATGATTCTACATGTAAATGTATTTTATTTGAAATTTTATTTGATATTGATAAGTTTCTTTAACCTTTTCCTAAGAAAATGCCGCTCATGTGTGAGATAAACAACAAATTAGAATCATTTTGTCACCCTCTCTTTCCTTCTGTTCACTAATTGAGCATAAGCCAATGGAAGTGAAATAAACAAGAATTGTTTCTTGCTAGTGATCTTCTCTTGAAAGCTGAGTTTCTCAAAAAAATCCCATTGATTGACACGAGTATTCACACTGTTGTTGTCACACAATAACTCACTTGCGTCTTCAAAGTTTTTCAGTCATTGGCGATGTTTACCTTACTTTCTTCACCTTGAGATCCCCTAAAACTTTGCTTGGAATAAAAATAATTGTTTCTTTGCTAAAGAGCTTGTCTTGAAAGCCGAGTTTCTTAAAAAAAATCTGACCAATTGACACGAGTCTTCACGCTGTGGTTGTCACACAATAACTCGCTCGCGTGAATATGTGTCATTAGGTGGATAATTTTTCTCCGGAACTTCTTCTGTGATATCCTTTACGTAAAGAAACCACACCAAAACCATGCTATACATCTTAAATCTCTATCAGATACTCTAACTCTGTGCTATTTCGAATGTATGTTTATGTGGTACGAATATCTATACGATGTGGTACGAAGATGTATCTAGTTGGTACGAAAATGGGTGGTATGAAAAGCCCAGTATTCTTGTCACGTAGCGGAAGTTAAAGCTGCGACGTCAGCACATTCCATCTATTCTTGGTGTATTTAAAATTCACTTCAACTCTAACGTTTTTTACACACATTAAAGCAACCAATATCCGTAACATTTTCCTTATATCAATGTTTCAACAGCTTTTGGCAAATAAACACCACAGGTTGCTTGATTCAAAGTCCTGAACACAATTTGGCCGAGTGGAGGTCTGCATCTGGTCACCAACATAAAAAATAAACCAAGGGTAGATTAAGAACTGCACTCAGCCCATGGCCACGTGGTTAAAAAAAAAACCTAAGTGAAAAAATCATTTCAGCATGGAGACTTCATATTTGGTTGCCCAGGGATATAGAAAGCCTGTCAATCAGCACTTACATCTAACTTTGTTGATTAGATGAGACAAGGTGCCGTCCTTGTGGTATAGTGGCGCGACACTGAACACACAATGTACATGTAGTTTTATTATTTCTTACATTTTTCAAAAGATAACCAAGAAACCCAAAATTTGAAGCCTGCACCTGGAATTGAAACCCCAAAACTTGCAAACATAATTGCCCAACCTTAAAATTGAAAAAAGCATCAGACTGCCGGTCATTTAGTGAATTTAAAATCTTGACCGGCTGCCGGTCATTTAGACACAGCGTAAATTCAGAGATGAGAGCGAATAAGTTTCAGCAAAAGCGAATAAGGTTTTAGAGACACTGAATGAAATTTAGCAAATTAATTTCTAGCAACAGTGATTTTTTGTAACGAACGCAAGTTATTAAACTTAATGACAGCAAATAAAATTTAGCGACAGCTAATGAAATTTAGTGAATGCAAATTAATTTTTAGCGACAGTGAATAAAATTCAGCAAATGTGAATTAAGTTTAGCGACAGCGGATGAAATTTAGCAACAGCGAATTAAGTTTAGCGACAGCAAATGAAATTTAGCAAATATAAATTAAGTTTAGCGACAGCGAATGAAATTTAGCGAATCCAAATTAATTTTTAGCGACAGCAAATTAAGTTTAGCAACAGCAAATGAAATTTAGCAAATGCGAATTAGATTTAGCGAATATTGAAACAAATGGACGACCATACACTTAACATGTAGTTTTATGTAGTTTTTTTTTAGCTTTTTCACTATACATGTAGGTTTAGATCTACATGTAATTTATACTTTCCATTTATCAAGCGTTCCTATATACCAGTGTAACATAATCTCTACTTTTGGCAATTTTATCTGGTGACTTCCATAAAAGTTGTGCAGTACGAAACTAGTTAGTAATAAAATGCCAAGTCGTATCTTCAGTTGATTGTACTGTCTTCTAATATTTATGCTCTAGTTTTTCTATTGAGCACTCTGACAAGAGTCCTGCAAATGAACTGATATATGTAATCAAATACATGTATATATACATGTACATACACAACTGCATAAATGGAACAACCAAACTCTCTTTACACATAAAAACACACGTTTTTCTTTTGAACTTTTTTATACATGTAGCTAAAATTTAATTCCAAAACACAACATTTTTATAAACCTAAAGACCAGAGATCATAAGCAGAACATTTTCTCTATCATAACTTGACACAAGTTGATTAAATCTTCTGGGGAATTGCAGGGTACATCTGAGAAAAGATACCTCCAACAGGAACTGATAAAAATGAAAAATTTTAATAATTTTTCAAGAAAAGGCAAATGGTTACTGTTTAAAGCACAGAACAGTTAAAAGCAAAATGGTGACGTGTCAAATTTGATACAGAAAATCCAGCATATGTTTCAATGCATATGTTGTACACAACTGTAGTTAAAAATTAAATTCAGGTAAAAATTAAAGTCCTTTGTCTCTTAACCGTTATTAGGGTTAGAACTAGGTTAAAATTATTTTTATCTGAATTTAATTTTTAACTACAACACATTCATTCAACAAAATGCACTGGATGGAAAAGTTCTATGCTTACATGTAACACAAACTAAACGCCTACAGGCGTTTACTAGGGCTACTCTTAATGGTATAGCGTAGTAATTTGTGTAAAAAGTACTACTGAAACGGGTGGAGTTACAAACGGGCAGAAAACCCAACCGCGACTAGGGTTAAAGCTGTCATGCAATTTCATAATTGCCAGTCATACATAAGTCTACTTGTGTTAATTTTTGTCTGCTGGCAGTGTAGCTTTCACTATATTGAAGTTCATAGTCAGTCTCAAGCACATTTAAAAGTGTGGGTAATTCTGTCTGCATTAAAAATGATTGTCTGGTTAACTGAGATAAACTTGAATACAACTGATTTCCAGTATTCATTATTGACACCAGTTGATTAGCAGAATTAATTCCTTGTTCATTGTAAATCAAAAGGCATAAAATCATTGTAACACATTGTTGTCCTGAAATTTGTCCAAACTCATTAGTTTAGCTACATGTATATGGTGCCATTATTGTTTTGCTAGGGTAAATGCACACTGGAGTAGGACCAGAATTTTTCTCTATATCTGAACTCAGTTGAAATTTACAATAGTTTGATACGTGTGTCTGACACTTATAAAGACCCATGGGTTTACTACAAGAAAACATTGATAAATACCGACTTCTCTATACTTCAATTTAATTATCCTTTGATATATCCTCACAGAACAATTTAACAAATATTTCTTCTCATAATGTGCAACTTTATTTAATATTACTCTCTTCGTATGAAGCTTACAAACATTCTTTGTAACTATTCTAACCTTCACATAATGATGTAGCCAAGCGGACTTCGGTATGCTTAGATGAATACGCTCATAAACAAATTCCTTTAGTTTCCTTCCCCTCTTCTAAGATGTTTCAGAGTAGCTTCTGGTAAAAATTAATCACGTCTAAATACACGGTTGTGTTTACATACATGTGCAGGTTTCGCTTAATATTTCTCGATAGAAGGTTCACTCGTAAAGGATTGCTTGTAAATTGATCTCTCACTGACTGACCCGTTCCCAAAACGCTCCACAAGTGTTAGTGTGGGTCTACCACGAACAGTGTGTGACTTTGCGTGTACATGTATATTGAGCATAATAGCCATCGAATTTCTTTCGCTTACATCAAGCGAGGAATTGTCCACAAAGGTGGCCATCACTTGGTCAAGTCATGCATCGCCTCGTTTTCGTGCACATCTCGATTGCATGCATTACGTCAGCATATATAATCATGCCATGACTATAGATAGATATATAGAAAACCCAAACATAAACTCGGCTTACCTTTCAGGTAGCCCAAGTAAAAACCTACAGTACTTAGAACAAATCCTGAAAATTTCTGCTCTATTTGACTGAAAATTTGGATGCACTGGATGGAGAAGTTCTATGCTTACACGTAAAACAAAAAACCTACAGTACTTAGAACAACAAATCCTGAAAATTTCAGCTCTATTGGACTGAAAACTTCAGCTCTATTGGACAAATTACTAACTGCCGACCAGTTAGCTCAGTTGGTAGAGCATTGGACTACCATGAGGGAGGTCAAGGGTTCAAGCCCCAGACCAGACCAACACTCAGGGTCTTAAAATAACTGAGGAGAATGTGCTCCCTTTGTATTTACATCTGCAAATGGTTAGACATTCTAGTCTTCTCGGATAAGGACGAAAAATTGTAGGCCCCGTCTCTTGCATCTTCAGTGTTATGTGGTTATAACAAGGGACGTTAAAGAACCCACACACCCTTCGCAAAGAGTAGGGAACTTAGTTTGCGGTGTTGTGGTCTGATCTTGTTGTTGTTGTTTGGGTTTGCTGCTTAACATACATGTAGGGCTAACCTCATTGCAGCTTGTTCCCCTTGGACAATGTCCCAAAAAAATCGACTATGACTATTACTATGAATTTTTCTCAACACATCTTTTATCAAAGGTTATAATAAATTGTTTTGAGAAAACGAGCTTTGAACTTACTGCAACAGAAAATATCAATAAAAAATTACATTCCTTAATCTTCATATTCGGGTAAAAACAAAATTTCAGTTTTTTCAGAATTTTAGATTGACCCCAACCTTAACCTAATGGATCAATTGATGGGATAAGCCGTAGACCAAGAAGCAAACAAAACACTATTGCAAGGGGAAGAAAATCACTGATATTTGGAAATTTAGAAAAATAAAGAGTGAAAAAATAGGAAAGAACATGACAACTCACAATACAGGGATTTTATTACTTGATCTGGTGATTGAATAAGAAGTGGTACTTTCTTTGTGGTATCATCTCAGACAAGGGTCACCAATAACTTCATAAATGTTTTCAAAAGTGTCACATCTACTGATGTTCTCTTACTGTTGAATTTTGCATGATTTCTTCACAATATCAGTGGGCTTTAACTTCACCTCTCCCACTCCATATATAAATGATGTGAAAAAAACCAATCACTGAACTCAGTAAAAATAATTGTTAGCTTTATCAACTGACTGCAAGACGGGGCAGCAAACAACACATACTTACTTGTGGATTGATAGCCATTATTGTGTAGTTGTAGATATCTTTGGCATACCTAGAGCCTTCGAAAGGAGAACATTATTAGACACCAAGAGTTTTGCTTAAGAATCAAAATCATAACTTGAGTTTATAATGGAACCCCTTAATCAGGTCACAACAGGTCACAGAAACCTGGCCAGATTAACAGGGTGACCACATTTAACTGGGTTCTCTATACAAGAAAATTGCGAACTGTTCTTTTGTTCAGGGCAGAATAAAGTGGCCATAATAACAAGTTGGCCATATGAACACCCAAAGGCAGGATTCCAGTGTACTTAATTTATTTTGTGATGCATACATGTACATGTACTTGATATCTGTAATACAATTCAAAGATCCCCTTAGGAAACTGTTTTAATTGCATTTTGTTCAATTCTTATCACCTTTGTTTTTTACATTGTCCTTTTACATAAACCATTCACTTCATATCTTATTGGCAAGTACAACTAAACAAATACTCTCTTACAATAGGGAATATTCTTCAAAATCCAACAAAATATTTCAAGCCCTTCCTCTAATAGCCTCATTTTCAGACCTCAAGGTTGAGGATTGTGAACACATGCAACAACTCTGCATAGATGACTAAGCATAAGCATAAGGCTACTGTTTTTTACTTCAACATTGCTAAATACTGTAATGCAAAAATTTAAAGTTATTGATTAAACCAACCTTCTTCAACAGATTGTGTGAAGTTTGTCAGGTAGGAAGTTAACCCTTTCAAGCATCCAGAAATGATAGGCATCTCCGGTTTCTTGGTCTTGCTTGTCATCTGCCAATACATGTACCAATAGATTAAAAAAAGGTTTTCCACTCTACTATAAGGAAAAATACTCCCTCCCTGTTTGATCCTATATTAACATGTAGCAGACTTTCCACATAGCCCAAAGCAACAGGGAATAATCTTCTGCAAATGTATTAAAAGCAATATGAGAGAGCATACTGGGTTGTCTTAGACAAATGTGATATCCAAGAATAATATTACTAACAATAATAACAATGATAATACTTGATACGTTAAACATTTTTATAGTGTAAATTAACATAAATATGATAAAATACACCTTACAATAACATATAGAAATCCTAGAAAATAAGGTAAAATCCACTTAGTAAAAGTATTCAACCTATATCCTAATAACAAAAGGATAGATTACAAAATGTTAAGAAATTTTCAAATGTTAAGAAGAAATGTCTACTAGATATTCAACCTTTTTACGTAAATACAGAGCACATAGTTATTGTCCCCTGCACACCACCCTGTCTCTAAGAATACTCAATAATTATTATTAATTACTCAATTACTAAAGGTCACACCATAGTGGGTAAACAGATCAGTAGAGCACCGCCTGTTGAACCATTCCAATAGTGCACTCTGTACTAAAGTGACTGAGAACGCACAATTATGTTTGACAGTTTGAACAATACATGTACATGTACCTGTGTCTTAAGAACACTGGTATAAATAGAAACAAGCCGGTCTGAGTGACTGAGCATGTATTCTGGAAAGACTTCTGCAAAGGTACCCAACAAGGAGTACAACCAGTGTTTTACTACAAAAAGAAAAAGGGTTAAAAAATGAACAATTAGTACAAAACAACTACCTGCATCCTAGACACCACACACTCACAGTTACACTGAATGTATATCCATTTCCTCATACTAGATGTACTTATTGGTAAATGCCAATGAGCAAATGAACCAACAATGTATCAACAATGTCACGCAACCTGTAGTGGACCTTTATTGTGTTATGTGTTTTCATGCCTTGGCAAAGTGAACAATTCAATGTAGAGGCCTGATAAGTATGGAAATTCCTTGGTAGTCCTACTCATAAGTCAAGCGTTCTTAGTAGATTTGAATGACTCGGAAACATTTGGTGGAAAAAGAATTTCTGATTGTAGTTAAATAGTTTTTGTGAAAACTGTGCCTGTGAATTGCAAACCCAAAACACTGTACGAGATCAATGAATAAAGGGTGCAAGTTTCTAAAGAAACTGTGGTGCTGCGTCGGTGGGGGTAACAAGGTAATTTGGTTATATCAACTAAGTTGAAAATG
>OMLO01000530.1_pt1 | contig 25106 bp, 18 predicted proteins | sample 1674811 | NCBI WGS metagenome assembly OMLO01 (sample SAMN06265003, study PRJEB25207) | coral metagenome | isolation source: Coral host | place: Mexico:La Bocana,Puerto Morelos, Mexico | collected 2008-11-13
TCCACGTCTCGTAGACGTCGCAGAATTTGGTCATTTCACGTTCTTGTTTTGCAGAGGACGACAAAGAAATGTACAAAGACTTGTAATGCACGTGCACAGCTATTGTTTTGCTCATTAAACCTTTTGTTTGGTGACGTTTCCGTGGCCGTCGTCGTCGTGGTTTGCTTAAGCTCCCTAGTATTCAACACGTGCAGTAGCTCAATGCGTCTACCCATACTATCTTTCGGGATTGGCTTGTGCAGTTTTGTGCTATTTTCCGACAACGTTTCTCGAAATAGCTGTATACACTGAAAAAAGGGTTGTCAGTTCTGAATAAAGGATAAAAACATTTCATCCAACATTTTTGCGGTGGGATTTTTCTGTAAAATTAACCACTTCAATGAAGGAAAACAATTGACATGTTTTGGTGAAGTCATTATTGATTAGGGGGGGAGGGGTACTTCTCTCTTTATCCATCAAGACGGTTGTTTCCAGTCCCTATGTCCAATGGCATTACACAATATTTACATGCAGAGTGATGTATAGGGACATTTGCTTTTTTAGAGCAGGTGTTAGTTGAAATTTCTTTGGGAGTGATTACTCTTCATGCACGCATCTAAGTTTTTCATTTGGTTTCTTTTTCAGACAAAGCTTCCTTTATCCAAGTCTTTTACCTCATTGCTTTTTATTCTTTGCAGAAATATTAATTTACCTCTTAACATATCGCTGAAAGGGCAACTTAACAGAAAACACAACAAAAAACACCTAACATAGATTTCAAAATATATTACAGTATAATTAATCTGATTGTTGATAATTTGTCTTCAAACGTACAGAAATATATTAAGATCATTTGTTACAAAACTCATACTTTCTAGTAACAGGAACTAAATGTTTAGTCCACAGTTGTGAGCGGGCTTCTAAAAGATGCAAAAGAAATCAGTTTCTTCAGGCTTTGTATTTAGCCTGACAATTAGTCGGTCTTCTTCAGAGTTAGTGTTACCCATTGTCAGTCTAGTGAGAAAGAGAAGTTATCTGTTAGTATATATTACATTAAGTTACTTGCTTCTTAGCTGCATAGCTGTGCTAGAGTGCTTTTATTAACACAATTTGTTTTGATTAATAGCCCTTGACAGTTTACTTTGCATTATTAATTAACAGCAAGCAATTCCTTTGTGCACAGTTACACAGTGGAGGCAGCGTGGCCTAGTGGTTAGGGTGCAAGATTTGTAATCCGGAGGTCCTGGGTTCAAATCCTGCTCCCTGCCACTAGATGGATTTGTCTTCAGTGGTCCCGAATTGAACTCCTCCACGCTTGTAAATAGCCAGCTGGTTAGCCCCTAGTTTCTGTTCTATTTGTAATATTTGTTTGCTTTATAGCCCAAAATGTAAACTACTGGGTTACCAGTAATTGTGTCAGCTATTAAAGTGTTTTTTTTTCCATTTTTTTCATTGGTCTTCAAAAACGTCACTAATTTCTTGGGGGTTGTCTTGATACTGGAATAATCATCTTTGTCCCTTATGCAGATCATAAATTAATATACTATCGCTGTGATATTTTGTATGGACCAGTGAGTCAGCAAAGTGCATTACAACTGTAAGTGCCACTACAAAAATTGGTGACTTAACAGCTCTGATGATTATAAACAGAATAATGAGGGATAGCCACCTGTCTGGCATATTCGAACATAATCGACTCTACACAAGAGTTCCCTGGGTGAGAGCAATTAACTACTGTTGCATTGTATGCATCACATCCAACAGCAAAATTCAATAGAAGTTCATCAGCAAGTTTTTCAGTTACCGTAACATTGTTAAGGCGCATGTATGTTCAACAAGAACTCTATAAACTGTATGTTTAACAAAAACTGCCAATCAATTACACCAATCAGGCTCAATACCCCTCTCCCACAAGTCAAGACTGGTCTTCAGTAAGTCTGTGAACACAAATACATTTCCAGTTGTTGTAATATTCTTGCATGCTGCTGAAAATGATCCCTCTGAAAAGAGGCAAGGAATTATTTCCATAATGCTGGTGAGTTTTTGCAAGCACCATAAGATGCCATTTTATATTGAGGGTATGGCTGAAGGTTTCTTTTTAAATAAACCAAAAAAAGAACTTTAAACACTGTTTAAAAAACTGTTTAAAAAACTGTTTAAAAGATGCATATATATTTTGCTACTTTTATTTTGCTAGGTTTAGACTAATTTTTAATCCGCAGTGTTATTATTAATGATTATTAATACTTAAAATGTTCATCCAACTTACCTACAGTGTACCTGCACCAAATGAGGTTATATTAAGGTTCAACTGGAAACAAACTTTGTATACTAGAAAACTGGCTTATTGCCCTGTTGCTCACCTTATCTCTGATATGGGTGTTCCCTGATAGGTCTCCGTGGTTTAACTGCACCTTAGGAGAAATAAAGAGTGCAAATCTACTTGAGTGATATGCCACACAGACAATGTAATTTCAGAACAATTTGCTGTAACTCAGGCATAGGTTTGCTGAAGAACTGGAAGTTTATGAGTAATTTATTTCTCAACATGGGGAAAAATGTTTCCACATAACGTCAAAGCAACCATGTTGGTTTCCCAAACCAATCTGTTGAACTCTTTTTGAATGTAAACAGTTTCTTTTATTCTGATAAATTTGCATGGCTGCAGGAAACACGAAATAAGTACTTGGTAATACCAGTAACTTATTATAATAATATTACAATAATTGTTTTCATGAAACACCACAACTCAATGTAAATTGAGCCGTAGTAGTGGCCTATATTTTTCAATTGCCTAAAAGCCACCAAGGACATCTCAAGGTCAGCCAAGCCATTATATAACCAACATGACTGAATATTGTGAACCTCACAGATTTTTAAGCCAACTTGTGAAATTTGACACAAACATGTTTCCTGTGATACATTTGACATACATGTAGCATAAATTTGCAACAATTTTGGTGGAATACTTGGTGGAATACACTGATTAAAAGTAATGAGTTCTAACAAATTAAACTGAATGTGTCATGTATGTACAATAAGTCATATCATCAAAAAAAGATAATAGCTGGCCTCCTTTACAGACCTGCCTTTAGTTCATTGCCCAGCTCTCTATGGGAAAGTATCACAAACAGTTGAACTCATTCATTATCCTGGCTATAGGTTTGGGCACCTAAACATTAATATTAACATGGTGCCCAACCATGATAACTTTTCAAACTTACCAATGATGGAAGGCTCTAGTCCATAGTCGAAAATTGATGTTGGTCTTGTTGCATATGGTGTAACAAGACCAGCTGGGTATGCACTGGGGACTAAAATAAATTATTAAAATCATCTTCAGTTTTAAAATGTCCTAAAAATTTCTTGGACTACCACAAACTGACTACACAAGGTACTACAGCTACTGTGCAAAACAAGCAAAACACACCTATTGATGTTTGTGTGGAAGAGGATCAAAGTGCTCATAAAGAGCAAACCCATAGCTTTTCCATTAAATGATGATTGACATGAACTAACCTTTGCATAATACTGAATTACTCTTTTCATAAAAAAAATAGGTCCGCATTAAAGGCTACTGTAGTTTATATGAAAATTATGGATGATGGATGGACATCATTTGCATATCATTTGTATAACCTTTATCACAACTAAAACTTGTAGATTGCTTTTGCTATCCCTGGGTTAAAAATGTAGTCACTGTTATAATGTAGAAAGACTGTTATAAAAGTTATAACTTGAGGCAGCAGATGCTAAAAATAATAATAGCAGCCTGGAGCTGCAATATCCCATTGCTTCTAAACATAAACTAGAAATAGTGTTCACTATATCTGCCCCCGCTTTTGATATCCTGTTTAATGGACGTGTACTGAATAAAAAGATTGCGTATAAAACTGCTAAGAAATTAACGTTTGAAGCCTTTTATTGACCTTCAAATGCTGCAAGATGCTACTAGAAGATGGCAAAGCTCGAAGGCGACAAAACAAACGCGAACGCGTAGATGCAAGAACTTCAAATGCTGCAAGATGCTGCTTGATGACAAGATGACGAAACGCGACCTCGTGGTTGCAAGTACCCGATACCACTGTGTGCACTTGCTAAAATATTACCCGAGACAACCGTGCACGCACAGTTTCGTCAAATCGAGAATGCTTTGCCCATCACAAACACATTTTCTTACTTTTTCAACAAATATTCTTTGTCCTTGTATGTATACACCAGGTAACTCCTAGGGTGCCTCCTCAGGTTTTGGCCTCTGGGCCAAAACCCTGCGGGGGCAATCACTTTGGGATCAAGAAACTGGCCACAGCTACAGAAGTGCTCAAAATGTAACAAAAATGGTTCAGCTGCAAATTTGCAAGTAGTTACCTTGCAGGTGTTCTGGTATGTTCTTACTACACTGTATATCCCTGATCTGTTATCATGTTAAGTTAGCTGGAAAATCCTCAAGGATATTCTGAATCTCTGAGGCATACAATCCCTATAAAGTTAGTTTCAACTTATGACACAAAATAATTATGTATCAACAATACATGCTTTCAAACAAAATTGTTATGGCGTGTCTGAAAGAAAGATTGCCGCAACAACTTTCAGCAGCCAAAATGGTGTCTTATAGAGTGCAAATCATGTCCCACTTTCAACAACTTTTAACAACCAAAATGCTCTTCTTTATTACAATATACCTGGAGGTCGAGCTGCAAACGGATATCCAGCTAATGCAGGTGCAAGGGGCATTCCCAGGAGACCATTGTGTAGAAGAGCAGCATTACCTATAGGAAGAAGAAAGTCCATTTCAGCATTATCAGGACAGCAGGAAAGAGGCTGTTGAAACTAGTAGAACTGCAAGTCTGCAAGTTTGGTGATTCTCAGGCTCTCCTTAGTATGCCTACCTACCAGTACCTGTCCAGGTTGAATTTTGTTTCAAACGAGAGCTACCATTACCCTTTCCCCTTTGTGTGAAATGGAATTACCAAGATTTCCTTACGAAGCATCCAATGTTACAACAAAACCAACACTGAATCAGAATAGAAAAAAAAAAGTAGCTATCATTGGCTACAAGGTAATTACCGGTAGCCAATATTAACTTGCCTTACAATAATATTTGCAACCACCATGAAAAAAAACAAAAAAGTCGTCCTAATTTCTAATGCGGATTGCTTTGCATCTGCATAATAGAGTTGTTCTTAGCCTCTTATGCAGATGCCCACCCACTGGGATTGTGACAAACCCAGACACCCACCAATTGGGCTTGTGACAAACCCTGTTTTCATAAGTCCAGACATTCGTGTACATACCTGCTTGCTCCCTCAAAGTGCCATTCATTAATGCTAGGTCTTTTAGCTGCTTCTTTTTAAGTTCATCTTCTCCCTCATTCTAAAGAAAGTATATGCTGTGAGTAAAACTCTTCTTGTTTGCTTTATCTTGATGTATTGAATAATATATACTTATTCACTGAGTGGGAGGGCCAGACAGGAAATATTTGGCTTACAGTACTTACAGACCAAGTGCAGTGAGGTCCATATGTACCGAGAGCCAAATATTTTTCTGTCTGGCCTGACCCAACTCAGTCAATAAGCATTTTATTACATGACCACTACGTGAACCAAAACATGACACGACTACATAACATAAGATGGCCGTGGGTGGGACAACAATCAAAAAGATCCACATCAAAACCTTGTCATTTATTTCTTCACTTTGCAATCTTGAAAGAAATGGCTCACAACTCATCAAATAACAAGACTCATTGTATAATTTCCTTTTTTTCTATTTATTGAGTACAGAATTACAATTCATGTAAATGGGAATGTTTAAAGTTTTAAACAACTACCCGTAGTACATTTACCCACACAAAAAACTACAATTTTAAATTTTTTTACTCTGTGTGTGATTTCTCTGTGTCAATTCAGGCTGGGCCCTTGTCATCTATCACCCAACATAAATCACAAGCTTTTTGTTCAATTGTTAAATAGTACAGTAAACACCCGCGTATAAGAACCTAGAATTTTTGGGTTCAGGCTGAATGGGTTCTTATATTTTGGGGTAGTTTTTCCGAACTCAGGCTGATTAGGTTCTTAGTAGGTTCTTATTTGTAGGAGTTGTCATAGTGATACCATTCAGAGAGCTACTGTAGTACTAGTATGTCATAATGGTTGAACATTTGTATTTTAAACCGCAAAAATGCCAGTTGGAATGAAAAAGACAAGCAGTAATGTGTATTTCACATGAGCAAAAGTCAGGGCACTCTACAGATTCAAGTCCCAAGGCTACACCAGTATAATTTTATACAGTATTCTATACTCTGTATTTAAAAGATTTTCAATTAAACAAATAATTTTCATGGTGTTTCTCAGAAATTTCACAATTTCTATCAATTAAAATCCAGTATTTTGGCTACAAAATAAGAGTGTTTTTTTGTATAAGAACCTATTGTTCTTTGCCAGCCTAAATAGGTTCTTATATACTTGGGTATTAAAATACCAAATTTCAGCCTGTAGGTTCTTAAATCACTGGGTTCTTATACGCGGGTGTTTACTGTATTTATTGCATGCAGTCCTTGTGTGTTCCACATGGCAAGCGAGGATGACTGCTAGTGCTTGTCTTTTTATTTATTTCTACATTTAATACCCTCATTGCAAGTGGAGGTCAGGTGCTCAAGGGACCAGGGGGCTGCAACCACAGTCTCACCCCAAGCTGCTCAAACACACGACTGGCCTACCCCAACCCCACAACCCAGCCACAAGCCCTCCCCTGCGCCAAGCCCCCCTAAAGCACCCGTCACACTTGAACTGGATCGTTCAGTGGAATAAACAAAAATAAATAAATAAGCGAGTAACTAAATAATAGATCTCCCCAACAAGTAACCCAGCATCTATGGAAGAGAGAGAGGGAAACCGTAAAACTGTGCTTACAGACAATGCCATGCAATAAGGACAGCAAAAACAATGCAAACACATGGGAAGATGACTTATGTGCTAACAGCAAATACCAGTACCACTGGACAAGTCACACCCAGCGCCCCATCAACCTCAGCATAAATGCTGAAATAATGGCCAGTACATTAACAGATTTTAAATGCAACTTAACTATATTACGTTGATATTTTTTCCCGTTTAGCTCTTGAATTACCAGAATGAGGTTACCAAAGCTTAATCTTAATAAGCTAAGCTTAGATTTTTTATGAAACTGAACAAAATGCTTAAACGAAAATGGTCAGTTTATCGTCCCATGTGCTAAGCTTGGGCTGTATGTGTGTAACCAACTTCAGGTTATTACCAGATCACTATGAGCAGACAGGTTTTAGTCCCAAACTTTAAAATTGCTGGAAACAACTGGTGTTTGTCCAGTCTTTTGACTTAACCTGAGAACCATTTTTTTTTTGTTGCGTGAGGGAAAAAACAATGGGCAACTGGCAGCCAATTTTTGTTTTCAATACTACCTATAATCCACCTGATGAAATTAAATTTACAGATGCAAAAATTGCTTGCCCAGGATTTCACGCATCAAGAAAATCAAACCTTTTTTGGCTTCTCCTGCCAAGTGTAGCTTTACTGAGAACAAGGTTAATGTAAAATTTTAAAAAGAAAAAGGAATAAAACAAAAAAAACAGTGGCTTGTAAAAATAGGATTGGGGCTTGCGGCTGCAGCTCACAGACTCACACATTTAGTTTCTCTCTTCTTTTCCTGTTACATGAATCTTAGTTGAAAATTCTTCAAAAATTCAGTGTAGTGAAAGGAGTCATGTTACCACAAGTCTGAAGGACTGAAGGAACATTCTCATAGTCTTGTATTATTTAGCTACCAGTCAATTTAATCATTGCGTATCTCTTTTTATGCAGCTGTGCCATAAACTAGCCACAGATGTTGACTACATCAGAAGAGAGTACTGGAATTACATTTCACGCAGTCTGAAGAGTAAATTTGGGCAGCCACAGTAACCTTTTCATATTAAATGATGACATTAGTAACCATCAATAATAACTTTTAAAATCCTGATCAAAATAATTATATACCTATCAACAAAAGAAAAAAAGCTCTAACATCATTCATTTATTTGTTCAACATTTTCTTTTAGCCAATGGTTATGTTTGCAGCTATGTCATCTACAACTCCTTCAAAGGTGACTTAAGGCAGCCATTGATTAGTCCATATGTAGACACTAAAATAAAGTGTAGTCAAAACTTCTTTAGGAAATGAGGAGAGCACAAACAAAGCCAAATCTGTCTCAGGCTAGTCTTATGCTTCTTTGTGCTCTCTGAACTTCCTGCATGCATCATAACTTGATGACACATGTAGAACACTGAAGCATGAATCAATAGGTTGTTAAAATATTATTGTCGGCAGCAAGCAACAATTTAACTTTGCAACAGTGAAACAGTTTACAGACAAAGAAGGAAGACTGCTGTTTCAGAATAAACATTTATTTATATTCAACAGTTGTTTTATAAGTGATTAAGAAGATAGCTCTTTTAAAAAGACGCAACGATGCTGGTATTTGTTGAAAATGAGTCACACTGACTGAATCATTGAATGGCCAGACTGGACAATTTTCATGGTAGGTGGTGGTCATTGGTGAATTGGTGAAAAGTTAGAAAGAAGTGCATTTAATCTGATTAGTAAACATGTGGATGAAGTCATTCATTTACAACAGTGGGGTCAGTCTTGAATTGGTTGTCAGTACAGTGTATGCTTTGTTTTAATGGCAATGTTGAGTTCCACAATTGACTTAATTTGGTCAGTCTTACACAAAGAACTTTTTCAATTTTGGTGGTTGTGTAAGATGTAAGTAGTTTCAATTTTTCACCAAGCACTACTTAGTATTGTAATTAGGATTAGTGGTAACTTGTCTGATACTTCAACAATATTGTGCAAATTTTTTTTTTCTTAAATACCTTCAGTGTCTAACTGTTTAAAAACATTTTGTATGGAAGTGTCCTGTTTATTAAAAATAAACAATTCTAGTGAACACATTTTTGAGTTTTAAAAACTTCAGATGAAACTTTTGTCAAATTAGCTCAATAAATAGTAATATTCATTTGGTTTTGTAAGAATAAAACTTTAATTTTAAATTTGCTGTTTTCATTTAAATTGTGTTCTTTTCTTATTAAATAAAATAGTGTCTTTGTTTGTTCAAAATTATTTTCCAAGTCCTTTAACATGGAAAATTTATTGCATGATTTCATCAACCCTTTTTGTGATTGGTTCACTGAAGTAAGTCTTGCATTGTACTAAAGCCAAAGTGTCCTGTTATTATGCAGAACATCTTTTGCTTTGAATCTTGCAGATGACATTGACGTGATGTGGTCACGGCATTGAATGGAGCCTCCTGCCAATTGCAGTTTTAACTGTGAAACTTGGTAGACTACAACTGACTTCTCCTGGAACCTGTTTAACTGCTCTTTACCCTTCCACTGTTAACCTGGTGTAAAACTGGTTAATTGTATTTGAGGATCAAGTCCACAGCCTGTGCTAGGTTATCCACATATCCATCTGGTTTCACAGTAGGGTGATGCTCATCTTCAGGCCTACAATTTAAAACATCAGGTTTTTAAAAAAAAAACCACGGAAGTGCAGACTCCCACAACTGCGCAAAATGAAGGCATCAAAATTAAAATGCTCTTTCTGTCTAATGATACCTGAACTTTCCAGTTCTGACTTGGACTCCTCGAATTCCACAGGCTTGAGCCCCACCCACATCTGACACTATGTCATCTCCGATCATAACGGTCTAGAAAGAAAAAGCAGATTATTATTGCTAAACGTCATTTCAGCACTTAGACAACTTGAAATTTGATTAAAATTTGACCTTGGCTTTAAGGCATAAGGGAATAAAACCAAAACACGTTTCCTGAGGAAAAGATTAATGATGCATTATTTTTTTAACCTTTGCCATGTGAACAAGTTAGAATTTTGATATACTAGTCTACCTCGTCCTGCTATTTCAAGAGGGGAAACAAAAAAACAATACTTTGAAATAGTGGGAGTTCAAAATACTGGGAAAAGGAAAACGGTGTTCTGTTCAAAATAACAGGGAACCTGAAATAACCAAGTTCAAATAAGCCGGGTGCAACTATAATGAATGGAACTGGCCAATAGCTACAATGGCAGAACTTACATGCTCAGGTAACACATGGATGATTTCCAATGCAGCAAGGAAAAATGCTGGAGCAGGTTTGCCAACAATCTCTGATTTTACATCACAGGCAAACTGTAAAATGTGATACATTAAGTAATAATGAAAAGGAAAAAAAACGGACAAATCAAATATTGATGAAAGTGAAATTAAAAATAATAAGTTATTATACGGAAGAAAAAAACCAGAAGTAAGAAGTTACTTACTTCTAAGGCCTTTGTGTATGGGCCTGTATCCAGCACTAAATTTGAACCCCGTTTGAAATAGCGGCTGAAAATAATTAATAAGAATTTATTAACAAAACAATTTTAGCAGTGCCTTCCTATAAAGCCACTCAGGATTGCTTCAAGAGTCATTGGCATACCAACAACTCCATAATTGTGGACTCTGAGTAATCCCTTTTTCACATCTGTCGAGCAAGACCATAAATAAACCATGAGGAAAAAATGGGTGTGGGAAATGCTGGGCTGTGGGGGAGAAGGATTTTGTGCTGCCATTTTTTTTCTCACTGTTTCTTTCATGTCATGCTCAACAGACTTAGTCCAGTTCTGGCCCTCTTGGTGTCATGCAAGACTACACTCTTGGAGAGAGAGAGAGTCCAGGGACCATTGTGTGGGCATCCTCCCGCTAAATCAATCAGAGCAACCTGGTCTCTCTCTCCGAGAGCATAGTGTTGGGTTACAAAGAGAGGGCAAGAACTTGACTAAATGGACTAAGCAAAAGAGGGTCTACTTGTAGTCCACCAGAATTCTGGCAAATTTTTTAACTTCCTCTACCTCAGAAGTTTGTAATGCATTTCAAACCTAAAGAAAGTACCGGTAATGATTAAAGAGGTACCAGTATTTGATATTACTCACTGGCCTCTCAGCTACCCCAAGAAGTATCTTCCACAAGAACACAACAGGTGGATACTAGCCAAACAAAAAACATAGATCAACTTAAGACAACTCACCCATATCCCATCGCCAAAAGAACAGGATTTTCAGAATTTAAGAGGAGTCTGAAAGCCTCATTCATATGTTCATAAGTAAACTGTTCCTCAGCACCTCCAATAACAACACAGTTTGGATGGTGACAATCCATTCCTTCAAACTCTGCAAGTCCACCAGGGTGCAACAGAAGCAAAGGACGTAGGTTACGTTCCTGAAGGATCTTTCTTGCGACAGGAGGTGGTGCAAGTATTTCATTGGGTGAGAGTTTGAATCCAAATCGACCAAGCTTTGAAACAAGCTGTTCCCTTGTACAAGTATCTTCATTTGTGCAAAACTGTACCTTGTACCCAGCTGCTTTAAGCCTTTGAGCAAAGAGTAAGAGACATCAGAGTGCTGTACTGTGAAACTCGGAAAACCGTGATATTGGCTTAAACACTCTTTTCTCTAGACTTGAACTAAGGACTTTGTTTAATATGATTATCTACAGAACTGCAGGAATTGGTATATATTAACATGACTTATTGAGGAGAGGTGGAGGGGGATTTCCCCCGTTAAGCTTACCACCTTCCTATCCCTTGGTACCCCTTGGAGGGGGGTCCTTCCCATCAGCTTCATGCTGCGCATTTTTTTTGAACTAAAATACAATAAAGTATTAGCTTAACTTCTATAAAAATCTAATTTTAGAGGAATATCGTTTCCTCAGTTTAACGCTTCATTCAGAACTTTAAGATATTTGAAAATAAACTTGATTAACATCGACGGAAGTTAGGCTATCGAAGTCTATGTAAGCTCAAGCTTACCTTTCAATGGCTTGAACAGACCCAGGAATAACCTCCCCGCCTTCTTCGCTACTGTTGTAAAGGACGCCAGTAATATCAATCAAAACCCCCTCAATTTTCCCAACAAGCCAGGGCGGTCTTCCGCCCGTTTCCTCTCCACTCGCCATCTTTGAAGCCGGCAAAAAATATCCGAAACATGATCGATTGATACTTCGTTGCGAACGGGTCCGACCCCAGTCCGAAACCATCATCTGACGAACAAACGTTTCCGATGAAAACCGAAACTAAAATTAGACTCGGGAATTTATTTACTTGCAAAGGTGCAGGAACGCATATCGCAACTGTATTTCAGTTCGCGGAGGGTGCAGTTTCGCTCTGCATATAAATCAGCCAGCTAACTGTGTTATAGTTCACCGACCAGACTGTTTGTAGTTTAGAGGTTTTCGCTCGACAGTTTTGTGCACAGTTTCTTCCAGGTTGCACAGTGTTTCCCACGCCTGCCGTCACTCACCTGGTTGGTAGGCAATCATGCCTCTTCGAGATTCAGAGGGAAGGTTTTGCGGAACGCTTCAACACAAAGAAGTGGATGGTCACTGGGGTCGTTTCTACTTTATTCTGGACGAAGACAAATGTTTACTGCGATATTTTTCTCTCGACAACGCTCAGGTTAGCCAAGTATCTGCTCGGATTTGTCTTTCTTTACTATACAAAACTCAAGATCAAGACAAATAGTAATCTTACCTAATTAGCACATTTTAAAATGTATGCACAGCACTTCCGTCTTCTTGGTGGCAATGTATTTTCCTTTCGTATTAGGTTATGCTATTTTTCACACTGAGTATTAGAACAGAACATTTATATTTGTCTGTTGCCATTGACATGTACGAACGAAACAGGCTGTTGGCTAACAGGAAATAACTTGACGGGACACCACAAATGATAATAATATTGCCACTCGAGACTTGAGCTCAAGTTTAATTTAGTATTTTCTCTTCAAATGATCACTGCTTTGGAAGCTAAAGCAGACCAAAATTCAGAATTCAGAAACCGCAAGCAGGATTCAGCACTTAACACTAATTGCTGTAGTTTAGCCAGTGTGACAGACTTGTACCGGAAATTCTGTCCCACTGTGCTGATAAGAATCAGTAGCTGTGAGCTTCTGTGGTTGAATTCTTTTAGTTACCTTGCGAAGTAACTTAAAACGTGATTTGAACTGTATAAAGTTTCATTTTCAGACAAGACTCAATTTGCTTCGTGAATACAGTAATTATAAAGTTACCTTATTACTACATGTTTTGCTTCTAAAACCTGTTTATATTTTAGAACCACACTGTATGTGTTACGTGTGATTATGGTAATTAAAAAGCTTAATTTTGAGACAATTGGAAACTGATTAAGTTGTCAAAAAAATGTCACTTTAGCTGCTGATTGCAAATGTTAGGTACATGTGCCGTGACCTACTTAGTATGTCTTGGTTAGCACACCAGGTCCAGTTGTTTGAAAGCTGATATGTCCTTATCCAGCTGATATGGTACCACTGTGTATCGACATCCCAATCGATACAGAATCAACACTTGATCAATTCTAGATCGGCGGTCTATTGGCATCTTGATTGACACTTGATCAACAGTTGGCCAATAGTCAGCTGAGTGTTGAATGTCTTAATATGTATTGATCAAAAATTAGTGGACTCTCGATGTTGATGTCAACTGAAGCATTGCCGGATTATCAATTAAGCAGTGATGACTGATCGAGGGTTGATCAATTGAGGATCAGTCAATCAATGGTATTAATTAAGGGTATCAGTTGTCACCTGGCCACAGATACCTTGAGTAAACATAGATTGGAAATACTCCATGTAGCAGCTGCTTAAGTTCTCACTAGGATAAGCGACAATTTCTATGGGTCACTTGGCCTCATACAGACCATCAACATTTACATTAATGCAGACTGCAGTTACATTATTATGTATGTTAAACTTACATAAGCATTAAAACATGAATTAGAGTGGGAAAACATCAGTGAAAACAATAGTTTTACTGCACCCTCAAGATTTTAGAGATTTAATGAGGAGCAAATTAATATACGTCCTATCAAGCCGTTATGTATCTCATGCAGTTTGTCAACTAGAGTTTGTCTCATTAAGGGAACTAAGACCTTTGGAACTTAGAGCTTTGGAGTACTGTAAATATTTCGGATACTTAAAATTTCCAGGCATGGAACAATTTCAGACAGTTTTATTATTTGAAACTTTTTTGCTGAAAATATAGTAATTATTGTCTGAAATTTTTTGCAAGTATTATAGTGGAGTTTTAATCACCCAAACATTCTGGATCTTGAGTGAATATTAATATACACATGAAATGAAATCTGAGAGAGGGAACCTTTTTCACTGTATGACAGTGACCATGAATATACAATAGATTTCCAGCACTCCTTATATGCACTCCCATCATGGACTGGTCGGGACAATCAGTGCATTAGTTAAAGGTGTACTCATTGGTGTCCCCCTGTATCTGAACTGATATGACACTAATTTAGATATTGACAACCATTTCAATAATCATATGACATGCATGAGTGTGCTGTGTTGCTGAAAGAAGTTCGAAGCTATGGCCGCATAAGAGAGATCTTCTGTCTGTGTGATTTTAATTTGTTCTCTCTTTGGTCACAGGGAGAATACCTGGATTGGGAGGATTGTGACGGTGAAATTAACATCAGGCTCATAACCAAGGTTTGACTTGTTTGTGAATTTTATATTGTGTCATTGACATTTAGAAAAACAGCTGATTGTTGTCAATATCTATTGTCTAATTACCAGTATATGATTGTGTATAATCATGTTCAAAATCTGTCATGATTTGTTTTGTGAAAACTTAATCTGAACATTTTTTGTTATTGAATACTAGATTGAGGACAAATCAAAAACTGAGGACAAATCAAAGTATGATGGATACATTGGTATGTGTGAATGTGTTTTCTAGCATATATAGTAATTAAAATCAACTCCAATCAGTGTTTGCTACCTTTTAAACCTCAAGTAAATGTAGAGAAAGAATTGAACTCTTATTCATTTTATGCTAGACACAATTTTTCTCATTCTCTCAAACTAATCAGTATTGATTTGTATTAATTAAAAGTCCCACATTAGAATAGACATGACTTGTTAACTTCTTAAGCTCAAGACAGTTTCATCTCCCTATTTTAACAGAGATTCAAACATGTAATGAGAGATTCTGTGTGCGGGCAGACACAAAAGAAGGAACTGAAGAATGGATAAGAACACTACGCAAAGCTGCTGTGAGTTACAACTGGTGCATGGTAGCCTAAGCATAAAGCATAAGCTGGTTGATCTAACAAGGTCTCAGATTATACGAAAGATCTTTTATTTGAACTACGGATAAACATACCGGTATGAAGACATGATTGATCATCACAGTTATGCACACAACTTAAACAGTTGTGAAATTAAACCCTGAAAAAAATTCAGCCTGAACAGGATTCAAACCCATGACCTCGGCAATACCGGTGCATTGCTCTACCAACTGAGCTATCAAGTCAACTGGGAACTGGTCACACTGTGAGTTCATAATATACCCGTAGAAGGTGAATAATACCAAACAATTTTTTTAACCATCCAAAAGTAGTGGCGATCCAGAAGTAATGGCTGCACAAAAGTAATCAATACCATCATTTAACCCTTAATTGGTCCTTAATCAACACTCCATCAACACCTCTGTTGACACTTAATTGACATTTCGGGCTGAAGTCAGTCAAGAGTCAACTATTTTTGATTGGTGGATATGAGTTGGTAAACACTCTGCCAACTATCTACCAACTGCTGATTGAGTGTCAATCAAGATGGTGATTAAATTTCACTTCTCTAGAATTGATTTCTTGTAACCTTTGCTATTTCTCAGGTGAATCCTTCTAAGAGAACGGAAGATTCCATGGTTGGTGAAGATAAATTAGCAAATCATAGTACAGAGGCTGACAAAGACAGTACACTGGAAAAACCAGAACGTGTCTGCTATGAAACAAAAATTATTGGCGGAGCAGTGGTCAGGATACCTGTCAGAAAGGTGAGAACTGACAGAAACAGTTATTTAATTAGTAACTTAACTCAGTGTGGTGTATGTAATCTAAGTGTAAGTAAACTTTGTATTGTATTTTTTAATGAACCCTAATTTAAAAAATGTGGTTAACATATTTATTATTAGAGCAACAATAATTATTACTGGTAGTTATTACAATATTTTTCCAGCCAACAGTAAATTGGAGGTCGAGAGGTAAGGGTGTATAAATTCTTCCCAAGAATATGACACCAGGGCAAGGCTGCTGCACTACTGATAGTCTACTAAGGCGACCCATTACTTACAGACCAGTTAAAGTAGAACAGTTAGTAAGAACTAACTACTGCTAATAATTGATTCAAAGCTTAGTCTCAATAATTCTCTGATGTAGATGACAGACTCAGACAGTGATGGCGGAAGCTATACCAGTGATTCACTCATACGATCAGGTTCTGCTGGTACATCCAGTACTATTAAACCAATTAAGGAAGGATATTTGACAAAAAAGGGAGCACTGGTGAGTAAAATACACTTAAAAGAGTTTTGTAAGTAAGTTTGGTACACTTTTTTTTTGAAAAAGCTATTAATACCCAATTCAAACCTTCAAATAAGCGCTGGACATGTGTCCAGTAACTTTCAGATATTTCCCAGCAAAAGCTTGGCCCGGTCATCTGACACTGTCACCATGCATGTTTGATACAGTTATAAAATTATCTTATTAGTTCCACTTATCTCTGGCGACATTTCCAATACTATTGTAGGTGGCTCAAAACAGTTTCCAGGATGATGGGTCATTATAGCTACAGTCTTCATGCTGAAAAAAATTGTCCAATAATCAGGGAACCCACATTTTATTTAATTTTTAATGACAGAGTAGGTTACCATAGTAATAGTATAACCTTTTAAAAAACACCCGTAATTTTAGCTTTAATTGCTAAGAACCCTTATCAGGTTTCCCCTATTTTTTATTAATAAATTATGATACAAAGGATAAGATGAAACTTTTGGCAGAATTTTAAAAAATTGTATACAGTCATGGAGTTCAGAGGCACCTAAAATTTTCGAAAAACAGTGGGTTTGATTTTCCTCCATAAAAATAAAAGTGAATGATATTTACATATTAGTTTCAATTGGGTCTGATTCTCCTAAAAAAAGTAAGTGATTTTACATAATTTTAATTTATATATCATCTGAGGTCCAAATAGATCTCTCTCTCTCAAATTAAATTACTACATACTTAATTTTTTGTCTGACCAGACAGGTTTCTTGTCCAGTAAAATTTGCTTCTAGCCTGACTAATGAAATGTCCATAGACCAAAATTATTTTCAGCCTTGCAATTGAATTAATGCAATAATGCTTTGAACTCTACTAACAAGTTGGTGCTAAAATTGTCATTATGATGTCAGTGCAACACACTATGCATGTCATGGTGCTCTCATCCATTTGGAATTTATGGACAGACAGATCTTTTGACACCACCAAATGATTGATAGTAAGGCTTTTTTTACCAAACTTGTGCTTGTGTCTCCTTTAAATATTAACTCCTTGGTTGTAAATTTAAATTAGTTCATGTTTGCTGCTAATATTTCCTTTTAGGTCAAGAATTGGAAAAAAAGATACTTCAAGCTGGACAGTTTAAAACTTGCATATTATGAAAAAGAGACTGTAAGCTTTAATTAAGATTTAACTCCAGTACAGTTAACTATCATGCATTAATTCCCTGGAAGTGCTTGATTTTGAATGGTTTATAGAAACTGTTGTCTTTACCCCATAGACAGAAACGTTTTTTTTAATAAATAAATTCATAGAAAATAGCCCAAATAAAATATACATGCTGATTGATTTTAAATTGTGTTCTATTAATAAACCATCAGATTATAAGCTCAAGATTTCTATCATGCAATAGTTGATGAAGTTGCAGCCCTAGTCAATTATCATGCATAGAAATCGGGAGCGAATAGTCTAATTGTTTTAGATATATCTAATTCCTCTACATAGAAACTTCGAAAACGACAAGGAGCAGTTGTCATTTTCTAACAAGGGCGCACTGATACATTACTCACTGTCTATCACAGAATAGTGAGTAGCATAGCCAATCAAAGAACAGCAATTGTGATAGACAGAAACATGGTAAAAGACCTCAGATGAAAATGAAATGATCGAAAGACCTCAGATAAAATGTTATGAAACAGTTTTTAATTTAAATATATATAAGACTATCAATGGCCAATGTCCACTAGGTGACTCAAATAAATTTAAGGCAGTAAGCTAAAAGGATCTTGCTTATCCTGGTATATGTTATAAGAAGTACTGTAGTTAATCTTTAAGGGATGATTTTTCAAACAGGATAAGGAACCTCTCAAGGTGATATATACATCGGAGATTACAGGGGTGAAACCAAATCTTAGGTAAGAATACATAATGATTAACATGTATCCCCAAGTTAATTCAGGACTTGCCAATGTTGATGAGTACTACAACTGTCAAGTTGTTTAGTGATAACTTTGAAGTTAATACACAACCTTGTAGTCAATGTCAAAATTTAGAGACCAGGACATTCACTGTACAAACTATTTTTAAGAGATATGAAGTCTATAGGTATCTACTGACTCTAAACATTGTATAATTAGAAGTAGAAAGTCTGCATATTAGCCAATACAAGTGGCCCATTAGGCTAGAGATTGTTATATCAGTTTCTGTAGCATGAAGTAACTAGGATTATTTTTTCCTCTCCGCCTGGTTGGGATACTAGTCTACCGCAGGGTTACCCCCAGCATTAAGTTCACTGCCCATTTGTATACCTGGGTGGAGAGAGGACTGTGAGAGTTAAGTGTCTTGCCCAAGAAAACAACACAATGTCCCCCGCAGGGCTCTAACCCAGACCACATACAAACACACAAACCATTGGGCTATTGTGCTTAAGCCTCCCACTTGAAGTAGAAAGCTGTTTTGTTAACATGAAAAAATTGTATTCACTTCAGTGTGGATAGCACAAGGAAACATCTGTTTGAGGTGGTTACAGAGTCTAGAACATTTTTTATCCAGGTAAATCACTGTAAGTTAAATATTATTAATAATGATTTCAACAGAGCCTGCTTTGGATATACACCTTTCTCCTTGTGCACACACATCCTAGCGTGTACAGTTTTCCATCAAGGTGCTTTTCGCAAGTATATAGTCTGTATTTCAATTTCATTTACAGCACCAAGTTCTTTTCTCCTCCATTTAAATGTTCATTATTTTTATTTTTTTATCAGCTGCTCTGAATAGGAGCAGAGTAAGTGTAGTAGTGTTCCTGATAGGGTGACCAGAAAGGTTTCTGATTGTTTTTTAAATAAGAAAAGGATATGATAGTGCTAGCATTTTCCAACTAAAATTTTGTGATTAAAACAATACATGATGTGATGTAATTATTGTAAGGTGGTGCCATTTCAGATAACTAACACAAGGCTTTTCCCCTGCTTCTAACCTGTTCTAGGCTCTCAGAAGTTAGAGACGTGAAAAAAGAGCCAAGCGAGAGAAAAGGGGAAAGTGTGGCAAGGAAGGGAAGGGCCTTTCCTTACCTCAATTCCGCCTCATTTTTTTTTTTTTTTATCTCACTCATGTACTTCCTTTCTGAGTCTTGAAAAGGCCACCCTTCTTCATACTCTCCTTTGCTCTTTAAATTCCCTTTTCCCTGCAGAATCTCAAATGACCTCAAACCTTGCAGTGGAAGGTACTTATCTCACTCCTATCAATTTTAAATACTTACCGGTAAATGTCATTATCCAGGGGGAAACAGAACAAGAAATGCAATCTTGGATTCAAGCTATTGCCAGTGTATCCCCCAGAGGAAGATCTTCAAGTGAACCGGTTTGTTTACATACTTATTGCTACTGACTTTACAGCTCTTACTGTAACAACAATTGTCCTTTACTTTTACCAAACTCCTTGCACAATAATGGCCTGTAAGTCCTTCACATTCACTCTCGCTAAACTCTCGTCAGTTGTGCTGCAGCACACACCTCACTTCATGACTACCCCCCCCCCCCCCCCCCCCCCCCCCCCCACTACTCTGGACCTCTTCCTATATGTCCTACATGTCACTTCTGTGATATTGCCAATTACTTGTTATTACTGGTAATAACTAATAAATTTTTCCATTCTATTTTTTTGGTTGCCTCCTGTAGGATTCTAAAAGAAGTCAAGAGTTCCGAAATACACACTTCCAGTATGCAGAAACAACCACTCTTTAATGGTGGATTCACAACAACATTTTTTCAAGTTAATGTGGCTATGTCACACTTTTTTAGCCATTTGTGTTAACAAAAGTAGTGTGACCTAGTCTAAAATCAGCTGGCTATTGTTGGAATTGTTTCACTATCAAAACCCTAAACATAAGGATTGAAAATATATATATGTGCTTATGCTTGAAGTAGAAGACCATCAGTTTGCTCATCAGTTTGTGCACAAACACACTAAAAAAAAATTCACATTTAAAACTGACAAAATCAGAGAGATTCAAATTTGAGTGAATTAATAATTGGCATCACCATTGGAGAGGAGGACAACAGACTCAAAAGAAGGAGAAGGAAGGTGATTGAAATTGAAACCCAGTGCTAGACCCACTCACTCAGTAATATTGAGACTGTGATTTTGAACTTATGAACTTTGTCAGGAAATCTCAGTCGTCAAAGACCATGTGACATTTTTCATTATGTGAGAAAGATGCTGTGACAGTTCCCAAAGCTTGTAGTGTAAACATTATGGTTCTGCAATAAGCAACTCTATTTTAGTATGATTTCAATGGAAATGGGAAGCAACATTTTCACTTGTATGGAATATTGTTACAAGGAAAACCAACAAGATCTGAGATAAGTAAATCACAGACCCCAAATTGTTATTTTGCCAGTGGCTTGATCATGATTTGCTCAATAAACGGGTCAAAGTCACATGAAAGGATTCAAGCTTTTCAGATTTGTACAGGAGGAAAAAATGTTCACTCCCTCAAATAGGTGTATTAAGAGGTTCAGCTGTTCATGTAACTACTGGGTATATAATAAGTTATAAGATACATGGGGAAAATGTTGCGAAGTGTTTTTTTTATTTGTTATTTTTCAGAATTTTTGTAGAAATTTCTATTTTTAATAAGAGTTTAGTGTAAAAAAAAATAGTCTACAAACTAGTTATAAGTATTGCCATTCCTAACCTATTTTACTTTAGTTAGAGGTTTTTATAAGATGTTTTACATAGAAATTGGGGACAGTATTTTATTATAAGCTTTTTCTAAAGTAACAAAGTTGCAAAATTCCAGAGAATTCTGGAATTTATGCATTATTTATAGTACTTATATGTGAACATCTTAACTCTAAATGAAGTGATGGCAGAACTTGCAGGTTGTATTAGCATATATATCTGTGTATGTATGAGGGTCCTTGCATAAAATATCAGTTATAAGATTATTGTGACAGAACTGTAAGTAATACCATCAGTGTGGCAAATACAAGTGTGATATACTCTTAATGCCAAGGTCCAAATGTAGATAAAGGGTCATCAAACACATTTATGGGAATGCTGACTTGTCTTCGACATGTGATTAGTTTGTACAAATGTTTTATGCACATGAATTCAAAAATGTGTTTTCTAAGATTTCAATACAGGCCTCTAGTACACACTGCAAAGACCATGGAGAGCTCTGTCTAGCAAATATAGTAGAGTATGTTTTGAGTAAACTCACCAACAGGATTGTAAGTTGTTCACCTTTGAAAGTTTGCCACATAGCCGTCTTCTTATCTATAGAGCTGAAATTCTTTTCTGATTAAAACTATCTTTGTAACTGGTTGAGGAAGTTGAATCAGAAAAGATTTCCAGCCAAAGATCTGATAAGGCGCTACTGAATTGCATTGCCATTTCAAACATGTAGAGAAAATAACATATTGGGAAAGTGTTTAAGTTGTTAAATTTATGACTACTGGTAACAAATAACTTTCCTTCTGTGTGTTTATTCCCTATTCTGAATCGTTAAAAATATTTTGTACAATGTAAAGCTTGTGGTTCTGCTTGCTTGGACTATTTACTATTCCCTGCACCACTGTCTTGATACAAAATATAAAAATTATTTACTTATTCACAATATTGTGAAGCAATATCACAAACTTCAGGAATGTCAAAACTCCATTATTGTTTTGATCGCTTACCATGAAGCCTAGTCTTAATATGACTACTTTATTAAGCTGTGCTGGGCCAAAAATAGTGTTAAACGTTGTAGGGTAGCAGCCATTTGACTTTGGTTCATTAGCTAGCCACGCTTTCTCTAGTGCCCTAACGGTAACCATCAGTGACAAATGAGTGCTTCCATGGGTGGGGTCTAGAGCTCCAGATCTGAACTCAAGAGGGCTCTGAGCTACATGCCACAGCTACAGCCTAGACTTCTCTTCACCCAAGAAATGGGTGCCGTCAAATTGTAAGAGCAGCCAACATTTGTCTGATCCGATGGTTATAGAATAGAATCTTAATCACAGTGCTTTGTCACACTTAGTGTCACAGTGTCTGACAAGTTTTTTGATAATTATGATCTACATCTTTCCAATAGCCTTCAGTCGTCTGTGCAGGAAAAGTGCCGTTACAAGGTTTTTTGGCAGAATCTTGAGTTGTTTTTGCAGAGTTGAATAGCACTTTACTATTGTATCAGCACACAACCTGAGAGGGAAAGAAAACAGTACTGAAGTCACTGACTCACATTTATGACAGTCACCAATATTAATTTTGCTTCCCTCACTGAAGAACAGGACCATACCTTATTAAAAAATGTACACAAGACAAAGTGGTGCTTAGATTCCTAACACGAGTGCACACATCTACATCAAAGCCTCAAGCATTCCACAGTACAGTTCTGGTGCATGTATACACACAGTCAGATAATATTTATATTACATGAAATATTGCAGTTGCTGAATTTGCAGCTTTCATAAACAGTAGCACAACTAGAGCCTGAAAACTTCAGGTTTGAACTTAATTCAAACCCATGAGCTCTATGATGCAGATGCATATTACTCTGACTACCAACTGAGTTAAGTCAGGTCAATATTATTTGAGAGTTTGCAATGTATCTTTATCTGTTCATAAATTAGTATGAATCATGACTATGAATCCCCTGACTGAAGCGATAGGAATTTCCTGCAGTGTGGGGGGTTCTCTAAGATCACAAAAATAAAGAACTGTATGAAGCTTATTGGAATTTCCAGAAGAGTAGGGGTCCTTGGAAAAAAATCCCTTATGGGGGGGTATGGATGTTTTTTTTCTTGGAACTACAAATGAAGAATCACTCTAAAACAAAGTGTGCAATACATTTCTTACCAGTAGAGAGGCTGGGGTGAAAACCTAAAGACAAGGATACTGCCATGATGTTCCTGAAAACAAAAATAAAACACCACCAATGTTGACCTCTATGAACACGCCTCTATGAACACTTGCACTATTTTTGCAAAACAAAAAAAACAACAACAACAAGCCAGCTGAGCTATTATTATTTGAAAAGTGGTGCTAAGATTCCTAACACACCAAAAAAATTATTAGCTTTATGTCTAATCATTTTCTTGTCAAAACAACAGGGAATCATTATAACAGGAATAGGAGGAAACCACCACTTGTCATCTGATGACAGCAAATTACTAAATACAAGCCAAAATTTTCTATTTCTCAAGTTTCATAAGAGTTTAAATTGGCTGCAGTGAGTTAAAATCTTCCTGTCTGATGTTGTGATTGTCAATGTTCCAAAACAAAACAGAAAATACAGTAAGTCATGTCAAGACAACGTAGCCTAGTGGGTGATGGATTCGATATCTGGAGGTCTGTCTCCCTTAATTCCACTAGATGGCTTTGTGCTGGGTGGTCCAGAATCAACTCCTTTACATCTTGTAAATAGCCAACTGGTCAGCCACCAACCAGCTGAGACTGACTTTTGACAAGTGTTTGGTCTATTTAAAATTATTCAAAGGTTCATTTATTAATATAGTATACCAGTAATGGTATACTATATTATGGTATATTATGGTAATGTTAGTTACCAGCTGAGCAACAGTGGCAAAAGGCGAGTGTTCGGCGCCTTCAAATAACCTGAATCTGTGACTAAGGGAAGGAAAACCCCGACAGAAAAACCCTGGCCCTCCAGGTTGGGGGTTGGGCGTGAGGCCAATCACCTCACCCCATAAAACATTGTGATTACGGAAACCGGAATCTTGATGTATACAGGCTACAATGGGTGTAGTACAATGACATGCCGGACCCTAGACGATGCCTTTATTAGCTGGGTCGATGGAAGTATGACGAATATGGACCGTGAAAGCCAAAAGGGGGCCCATTCTCCGAACAGCTTGTTGGCAAATGCCAAAACTAAAGTACAGGTGGGATGTTGGAATGTGAGAACTATGTTCTCGGTAGGAAAAACAGCCCAGATCATAGCTGAGATGACTCGTTATGGCATTCAATTTGGTATATTAGCCAAAGGGATAAGTGAATGCAGGTGGTCGGGATTTGGACGTTTGAAAGCACAAACAGGTGAAACCATCATATACTCAGGCCTCGACGATGATGTACATCAGAGTGGGGTTGCAATGATCATGTCAAAGAAAGTCGCCCAATGATTAGACAGCTGGAGACCGATAAGTGTCATGGAAGCTCGCTTCTTCTCACGCTTCATCAAGAAGACAACAGTCATCCAGGTCTATGCCCCGACCAACGAGGCAGATGATGAGGTGAAGGACGACTTCTATGAACAGTTACAAAAAAAGATCGTGGACAAAGTGCCAAGGCACGACATGCTCTTGGTCGTAGGTGACTGGAATGCAAAAGTGGGTGAGCAACAACTTGGAGAGGAAGGTATTGTAGGAAAGTTTGGTATGACAGGGGAGAGGAGCGACAACAGGGAGCGTTTTGTGTCTTTCTGTGCACTGAACAATCTTGCTATTGCATCGACTATGTTCCCACACAAAGAAATACACAGATACATGTGGACTTCACCAAATGGCCAATATCATAACCAGATCGATCACGTAGCCGTTAGATCCAATTTTAAATTATCAGTACAGGATGTAAGGGTCTATAGGGGTGCACTGCTTAAGCTAAGCAGAACAGGCAGGAGATCAGTACAAGTCAGAAGATACGAGACCGGTAAGCTGAATGTTCCTGAAATTAGGAAGCAATTTCAGTTGGAACTAAAGAACAGGTTCAGCT
>OMLO01000531.1_pt1 | contig 25104 bp, 27 predicted proteins | sample 1674811 | NCBI WGS metagenome assembly OMLO01 (sample SAMN06265003, study PRJEB25207) | coral metagenome | isolation source: Coral host | place: Mexico:La Bocana,Puerto Morelos, Mexico | collected 2008-11-13
AAATGACGTTTCATATGTGACGCAGATCATTGATGACATTCATTTTGCGTGGCAGGCGCAGTATTTGGTGAGGTTGGCGGGTGACTTTTCGTGGCAGGCGCAGCGCATCGTGACGGATGGCTCTCCAACTTCCTGAGCGCCCAGCTGACACAGCTTGCCTGCTTGAGACTCTCCATGTGGACTAGGCATGCCATCTTGTTGGCATAGCCTCCCACTTGTTGTGTTGGCAGGGCAGCCTTCCACCTATGATAGCCTCTGCCTGCAGTCCACCACCAGTACAACCCAGACTCATGTTCATCTTCAATCCACCAGCACTTCTCTGCCTGGTGCAAGGCTACACACAAATATAAAAAAATACATGTGAGGAAAAAATATCAAATATAATTTCATTCAAGAACAAAAAACATGTATTGGCTAGACTCATTAAAAAGCCTTTACTGGCTTGAAATCACATCTTTACCCACAACCTAGCCTCACTGTAGATCCAGCCGTGCCATTCATCTCCATCCTGTGGAGTGTTTGCAGCTGCTGTGGTAACTTCTGGCCTAGAAGAAGCTGCTGTAGCAGACACCTGGTGCATGAGGCATGAAAATAATTCAGCATGGTATCGGCGCAATGCAAAGAAGGAATGGGCCTCAGGGGTTGCAGAACTGGAAGGGCGATTCTGGGAGGTTACATCTTGCTCCTGGGGCTGCATGAAGAAAAGCCTGTATTGGCTGGTGAAATACCGCAAACTTGAATTGTAGCCTGTACTGGCTGATAAGACTTCCAACTTTGGCAATGACAGTCCTGCTTGGCTCTCTTGGCCTGGCAATGCACCAAAACAACTATACAAAACAAATTCCTGCAATGCTGTTGTATACACACAGTCCACCTCAGGGGCACCGTCTTCAGAGGATCTCTTCACCTGATCCAAGTTCACAGTTTCATGAGTTTGAAGTTGAAAAATGTTTTGCTTAGTGCTCCAAACATAACATGCACTAAGCAAAAATGTTTGCAAATTTCATGTCCCAAAACAAACTCAACTTAACAGTCTCTTGTTGACCAAGAGTTTCACAAATTTCCATGTGGATATTTCAGTTTGGGTATCAAACAATGGGTATCAAACAAAGGCAGGCCTTAGCAGCACTTGCAGTCACCTGGCAAAATTTGGCAAAGGTCCCTTAAGATGGTTTTTTTTGGCAATGTAGTGGGCCTCTTCATTGGGCCCTGGTGGATGGGCCACCTCTGGAGGCACTGGCTCCACAAAGTCCTGCGTACAAAAGAAAAAACGTACAATGTGAAAATTTGAACAAAGGTGCAACTTCAACTTCTCCTGGGCCTTGTCTCCCATGGCCCTGCTTTCACTAGCCTTTACTGGCTTTTTTCACAGCTCGAACCAGTGCAGCTAGAGATCAAACAATGCCAAGACACATCAGTGAACAAAACTTCCACCAAGACATGTTGGAAAGCCTATACTGGCTCCTGAGAATCTTGCAGCCTTGCAAGAAAAATCATTGTTGAAATCTACATATGGTGTCCTATGAATTGACATATTCTTAGTGTTTGTTCTAAAAACTTTTTGCACATGGAAAAAAGTACATGCTTTCCAGTTTTTTGCAACAGGGCAGGCGCACACACATGCTAATGAAATCAAACCTTAAGCTTTTTGCTGTAAGATCCACTCTTTTGGTAGGGCCTCTTCTCAGAGCTAATGTTGAGACTGCTATCCTTCAACAAGAAGTCACACACTCCAGTTAGCTGAGCTGTGTCCAAAAGGACACAAAGGTCTGATTCCCTCCAAGTGCCTGGTGTTTTGAAGAGCACTGACACACCATCAATATCCAAAGTGATGGTAGGTGGAGCATAGTCCAGGGAAACCTTCTTACCTCCTTTGCTTTGGCCCTCTCCTTCTTCAAAAATTTCATCTCCTTTGCTTTCAGACGCTGACATGGATTTCAAAATCTCATCTTTCTGCATTGGAAGCAATTTGCCGAATTGGCTGCAATTAGCCAAGGTGGTGTTCTTGGTTGATTTGAAGTCAGGAAGGTGCCCCAGAAGCAGCTTCATTATTGCAAAATTGCTAGGTCTCAATTTCAACCATTGCTGCCCATCACCTTGAACCAGGAGGGTGTCTGGAACTATGACCTCAGGGCCTTGCTTGTATTGCAAAGCCACTTTGTGGTTGACCTGCATTGCTGCTGATTTGAACCTCCAAAAACAGTAGTGGACAGCTAGTCAAATGCAACTCACAAATGGTGGCAAAAACAAGAATACATCCCAAACATGTGAGCCTGTACTGGCTGTGAAGTGACATTCTTCTAATTGTGACAGAAGTTGCACCAAATATTGAGCCTGTATTGGCTGTGGCATGAGCTTATAGTAGCTGGGAAAGAACTTGCAGCCCAAAACAACATGCAAAATGCATTTTTCCAAGCAGTGCATGCTTCTCAGCAAGGTCGATAGCCAAAGGTCCATGGCTTGGTGGACTTGTCCTCACCATCCACTGCATCTTCCACTGCTTCTTCACCAGGAGGACCAGGAGGGCAAAAGGTGAGCTGCACACCTGCATCCAATTGCTTCTTGTTCTGAAAGCAAGGGATAGAAAGCCAATTCTGGTACTTGACCTCACTTAGCTCCAATGTAGCTTCTTCTGGAGAGCTCACTGCTTGGACCCAATGGAATGCAGAGACCAGACCAATTTTCTTGTTGAAGTCGGCCTTGGGCTGCAAGACTTGGTAAATGCATTTGCCTTTCAACACAGTCACACAAATTTTGGAGCTCATGGATTTCTTGTTCTCCACATCTGCTTCCTTCAGCATTACCACATTGCCACAAGGGAAGATCTTGATGGCCCCTTTCTTGATTGTAGCAGCAGTGAAAATTTTGTGGTTGGTGAGGAACAAGAAGCTCTTTTCATCCATGCAGCTTTGCCTGGGTTGCAAATTGCTGACTAAAAGAATATAAAAGAATGGTACAGTGTTTGGGGAACACAAAGCATCCAAGCCTTTATTGGCTGACATCCAAGCCTTTATTGGCTGAAAACTGAAAGCAGCCAAGATGCTCCTTGCAATGCTTCAGCACTGCTGCTTGCACTTCTGCTTTCTGCAACTCAGCTAGCCAAGTCTGAGACTTGGAAAGGCTCAATGCATCCAAGGTTGCAGAATCCAATCTCTTAGGTGCCTCCTTCTCAGTGGGCCTGAAAACTTTGAGGTCCTTGTGGGCCACATTGACAGTGGTAGATTTCCCCCACATATCCAAAACTGTGAAGACACCACTTGTGTCTGTCATCTTGTCAAAAGTGTAGATCTGGTCTTCACCCTTCTTCAGGTAGTTGTGATGTTTCTGCAGCCAAGGAAATTGCTGCTCAGCAATGGCAATTGCATTCCCAGTCTCCTGGAACAGTTTTTTTGGCAGCCAACAAAAAAGAAAGGTGCCTGCAAACACCAAAAAAATGTGCCATGCAAAAAATGTGCCAAGGTGCCTGCAAAGTCCAAACCTTCTCATCCACACCCAGCACTTCAGATGCTGAAGATGATGATGCTGGACCAGCCACTGCTTTGCCTGATGCTTCCTCTTTGAAAGCTTCATGGATTTCATCAAGAGATTCAAAAGTCCTCGACTCTTGGCCTTTTCCTGACTTCTTACAAAGCCAAAGCCCAGATCTGATGAAAAGGCGAGCAATCAACTTCACATTCTCCTGGTCCTGAAAAGTTCCATCAGCCTTTTGAAGGGTATCAAAAGCAGTTCTCAGCAAAGATTCAGCTTTTTCCAAAGATGCCCTCAAGCTGGGACCTTTAAGCTTCTCTACATCGCTCCTGAGAATGAGTCTGGAGACCCCATCGACTATCTTTCCACTTGGACTACTGCAATTGCAAAGTATCAAAGATGTTCTGACCATGGGATAAGTTGATGTTTTGCTTCTGAAATCGACTTTGCTGATGGCAGTCATGAAGTCTTCCCCCAGCTTGACACTGGAGCTCAAAAGTTTCTGGGTGGCCTGCAAGAAGAGCACCACAGGGAAGCCATCAGAAGCACCTCCACCATAGTTCTTTGTGAACAAGGCCACCGCATCAATGTAAGTCAAGCCTGAAGTCCCTGCACAAATCTGCAGGGCAGTTTCCATGGAGCCATGGGTCTTGTAGAGGTACACCAAAGACATTGCCAATTCCACCTCTGTTGCCACCTTGGAAATGTGATTTCCAGTGTTAAGGGCTGCCTGAAGCATCTGTGGAAACCAAGGAGCTGATACTTTTACATCTGATTGGATGATCCACCAAGACCAGCCCTCCTTCACCATTTTTTGAAATTGCTCATCTTGATAATTGCTTGTCAAAGATTCCACAGTGAAGGGCTGCAGCTCCTCCAAAGGGCTGCAGCATTGTCCACAGCCAGCTGCCTTTGCAAACTGACTCAAGTGGCTGCAACTAGCAGTCATGTATCTTTCCAGTCCACTGACTGGAGCTAGTTTCTGCTCTGAACCTGCCACTAGCTTTCTCATAGCATCAAGTTGCTGTTCCTTCTTGGATGGGTTCACCTCAAAGCAATAAGACTCTGCCACCTTTGCTTCCTGCCATCCTACCTTGAAGGCATCAATCCTTTCTCATGCATGTCCCATGAGTTCAGCATGAGACCTGAGCGGTTCTGGGGATGTACTGTCAACAGGTGGGGCTGCAGAACCTGCTGGTACAAGTGGCCCTTCGCCTTCAAAAGCTGCAGCATTTTGTGCACTTTTGTGTTGATTGCCACATCTGGCTCATCTCTGAGATGCTCCAAAGCCAACTTCACTGCAGGCTCCATGGCAAAGTTCAGGATTTCAAGGTTTCAAAGGCACATGCATGTACCTTACACTGTGCTTTTAGCAAGATGTCAACCTCCCATGATGAAACTGCCAATGCAATTTCCCTTTGCAGTGTGTGACTACTAAAAATGAAGGGCTTGTTAATGCCAACTTGGAGGCCTATCACACCCCAAACATGTGCTGTCCTGTGTGAAGCCAAGGCAAGGGAAAAAATGAAATAGGCCACCATGAGGAAAGAACATAAGCTAGAAGAGCTAAACTCCACATTGACCTTGCAAAAAGCCTTTAATGGCTAGCCCCAAACTGCACATTGACCTTGCAAAAAGCCTTTAATGGCTAGCCCCAAACTGCACATTGACCTTGCAAAAGCCTTTAATGGCTAGCCATCAAGATGGGATTGGAAAGCTTCACTGAAGTTTGTAAAGGCTGGGCATGAACCATAGAACATTTTCAATTCATAAGCTAGAAACATATACACACTCTTGGCCAAAATCTTGAAAAAGCCTATACTGGCTTCACTTGGACACTGAGCTTGTACTAGCTAGGTGCATGCAGGTGGCCATGGGCAAAGCTTTGCTTTGCCTTCTGCCATGTTTTGCCAAGGGCCTTTGGCCCTAAGGGTGATTCACATGTTCCTTGCACACAAACATGATTTTTCTTTTTTGGCACCAGGTGTGGGATGGAAAGTAGTTACATACCACCCTGGTCCTATTGTAGCTAACTTGGATAAGCTTTGTCTAGTAAATTGCCTTACAAATTAGTAATTGAGCTAAATGATTGAAGCAAATACAATAGTTAGCGTAATTTTTACCTAAGTGCTACAAATGGAAAGAGAAGTTACTAAGCAGTTACATGGAATATAACTAGTTAGAAGCATTTATTAACAAGTTAAGAACAAGTTCATATGTGTTTAATAATGGAACCAATTGGTTTAACAAGTTATGAAACCACAGCCCATCTAAGTTGCAGAGGTCGTTGATGGCAGCGCGCGCCACATATGTTAGTTCAGGGTGGCTGGTGACATAGACTGTGGGATTTAGAGACATTGGTTTCAGGATGGTTCCACTAAAAATCACCCATAGCCATCTGACCCATGTGATCCACTGTCTTTGGTGCCCGGCTGATGGCGAAGGCGAGATCTGCTCCGCAATCTTGATCAACATGTCCACAGCTTTCATGGGTCATATCAAGTTTGGTAAACCCAATTTTTAGGTTTACGGGTTTCCAACAACTTGATTCGAAAAAAAAACAGTGTGCAGTTCAGCTAGGCGTTTGTTTATGTAAAACTGACACCCGTAGGCATGGACGTCAACTTGTACATGTGCTTACTGTGTGCCAACATGCATTTGCACCATCTCTTGTGTTCCGCAAGTTCTGCCAACCTCGAAGTTTTCAACCTGTAGCCACCGGCCATGGAATGGGAATTACTCGAGGGTCTGACCTGCAACTTCACCAACTCGCATCGAGACCCCGTCAGTCACACTCATAAAAGTTCGAACAATGTGACCATCCACTTGAACTTCCGGAAAAGACAGGTTTTTCCAAATTGGTGGATGCACTTGAGGATTTGCGTTTCGAGTATGTGGCGGTGAAGCGTATCATGTGCATGTTGGATGCTTTTAGCTCCGATGATGTTGAGGCGTCAATTTTTTTTGGAAATTAAGGACTTCCACCCAAAACCATGGGGAAATGGGAACAATTGATTCAGGTTAAGGGGAAAACCGATGGGTTTTTCAACTCAGACCCCATCACTTTGCATGTGTGATTATGCAGCACATGGGCTGTTTGGGAAAGTGGAGTGGAAACTGTGAATTGAATTCTTGAAGTTGATCGCAGTTCAAAAAATTTGCCAATGAATTGCTTGGTTTCGCGTGTGAATGAACATGTGAATTTGGGTGATCGATTTTGGACTGGGATATTTTTGAAACAAACACTCTTGAAAATTGGGATGAAAACGAGGAAATGAGAAAAAATGCATTTTGATTCAAACCGGGCACTTGGTGTACATCATTTTTGAGGCAAAGATCGAGAACTGTATGGCCAAGAAATACAGCGGAGCCGCGATCAGCAGCGGTTGTGTGCCCTGATAGAACTTTGGCGAGTTGAACAGTTTCCCCATGCGGGTCAGACGAAGCAACCAAATATAATTTGATGAGTTAAGGTTGATGGTTGATTTACTTTACTTTGGCAGATTTTGATGTGATCAGCCTTTTGAACCCTTTGACGTTGATAGAATCTAAACATTGCTGTGCGTTGTTGAATGATGTAACTAGCAAGGTGCAGGGCACCTTATTGATCTTCACCCTCCACGGAAGCAAAAACCACTTCCATGAGCCCCATTGCCCTTCAGATATGTGTAGGTGTAAACGCAAAAAAATATTCCCTCTTCAAAAACCCCGCGGTGGCTCCAAAACTTGGGACACTGACACCACTGACACTCTGGAATGCGAACTGGCGGCGCCTTTTTTGTTGCTGGAACTTTTTCCAGGACCATCCTTAAAGAAAAAATGCAATACCCATTGCATCCCATTGCAATCTACAACCAAACCATGGGTGTTGCACAAATTGCCGTTTTGCATGCCCCTTGGGAGTTGAGTCGAAGGTCCTGCAACGACTTAAAGCGAAACTTCGAAATGTTCAGAAGTGGCCAAATATGAATGTAAAAAAGAAGTCGGGCTCCGAGCCACCACGAGCCGACAATTATATTATGTAGATCAAGCTTTGGGAGTTCAAATTGATGTGCAACTTCCAGGAGTTAGGGTGTGTATCCTTTGCCAACATCATGTTCTGAGATTTTGTTGGAGTGTCTCCATCCTCGAAATTTCTTGAAATTTTGAAGTTTTTAAAACTTTCGGAGCACCGAAGCATCTTCCGACTTTCAGGTGGAGGGTTTCGGCGATGCGTCCTTGCCTTCATTCATTACGCCGGATGTATGCAAGAATGGCCAGGGGGGGTTGGGAAGGTGGATGTTGGGGTTGGGGATTGATGGCGCTGCTGATGGTATTTTGTTTGTGTAATAAGATGGCTCGATTTTTCGCCTCCATAATTTCCCGCCTTGCACTTCAGGACATTGGACTGGGCATTGGACATCAACGTCCTCCACGTCCTCTATAGGTACTACGTCCTTCACGTCCCGTCCTCTACGTCTTCTATGTCCTTCACGTCCCGTCCTCTAACTCTGAACGTCTTCTACATCCTCCACTTCCACGTCCATATATTGGATGGCTTTTTCGGGGCAACACGAGATGCTAAAGACCTTCCGAGGGTGCAATGTGTCGGGATGTTAACAAACCCTTTGAACACTTTGTAAAACTTCAGCTGCTTGGAAGGAAGTGATGACGGGAGCTAAGTGCATCTAGAATCCTTTCCTAGGGAGTTCCTATATGCATCGTAGTCCGAGATTATTTTCAGAATGATCCTTTTCCAAAGGTCGTTCTATGGCTACATTCACAGTGGCATCCCACGAAGATTTTTCAAACTTTAGCTGGAAAGAATCAGGGAGACTGGGTACCTCATTGTCCCTTAAGAGTCAAGAGACAGCCCGGTTTTTGTGGTTGGTATATAACAAGAAGGTTCTTTTCTACTTGTAGACAAAACTGTCTTGACACTGCTGGCCGAAAAACTTTTTAATTTTTGAGGCGTAAGGGGCGAGCGTGCGTTTAATCTTTCCTCGCAAACTTGCGTGGGTTGTTTTTCAATTTTCCTTTTACTTTTAGTGTTTCGTGTCTGTCATGCACATTCCTTGTGTTAACTTGTCAACATGTTGTGTCATGACGATGATACTTTATATTTGTGTCTTTTCCGTTTCAAGGGAGAGGTTGGGCGGGATCCCTTTTTAATTTTCCAGAGTCACAAAATGTGGCAACGGGGGTGATGTCTGGGCTTGAAAGCATTGTTCAACACGAGATTATTGCTAGTTCACGACTGCTGTCACAACCCAAACAATTCTGGGAGAATGGATGGTATGGACAAATTTTTGGTAGCGGTTCTCATGGCAATAGGGTGATCGAAGCTTTGGCAAAGCGACCTCGTTTGGAGAAACTGGAACCAGAAGGGCAACAACAGTATATACCAGCTTCAGCAGCTTCCAAACCGATAGATTTTGTGCAGCAACTTCTCACACTGGCAAGGCTGGTGCAAACTGATGATGTTCTTAGACATGGTGCTTTACGTAAACTTCGAGAAATCATTTTGCAGGACTTGGATACGACAGGGCTGGGCAAGTCTTTGAAAGATCATACGAACCGACTTGCTAGTGAATCTGTGTTGCAATCAACTTTCGAGAATGTTTTCGTAAACAAGTCAACTGGAACGTTAGCTAGGTGACCTGGGCATTTGTGGGAGCTGCAGATGTGGTGTCATGAGGTTGGAGTTGTATCATTTCCTATGCAATTTACAGTCTGCTGGTAGGGGTGCTACAAATGGCAAACAGTTATTGCAAGCATTGAATTTCATCTTCCATTCATCGGATGCGGATAAGAAGCAGTTGGCTGGATTGATGACCACTCGGATCAAAGGCGTGGCTGACAGCATGATGACTCACAAGCCACAACTGCAGCAGGCGATTCCTCTGACAACTGACATTGTGTTTGGTTTGGAGAACCTCATGTTTCGCCTTAGGGAACAACATCATGTGATTATTTGTAGGCATCTGCTGTTTTGCGTTTACAGTTGCGCCCGTTTTGGTGACACAGTTTTTCTCACTGATATCGAAATCAGTACTGATGGTGGAATCTGGCTCATCGAATCTTTCAGCAAGAAATATAAGATGGGTATTTCAGAAAAGAAGTCGCGTTGGTTGCTCTTGGCCGAGGACTATTTACAGGAGGTGCTTGGGGGAACAAGTGGTTTGAAGCTAGGGCAGCTGCTAACCTTCCTCCCGGGGTGACAATGCCTGGATGGTCCGAGGTAAGTCAGTGCTGGCTTGCAAGGCCAATGGCAACTGGCGAAGCTATGACTTTTCTTCGAGTACATCACGGTGTGTGGCTATGGATCAACTGCACATCTCTACACCTGTCACAGTGCGAAGGCCACGATTTTATCATGGCTGCAAAATCCAACATGATGGATTTCGAATCGAGACGTTTGTTGGGGCATCATCTTGCTGCGGGAGCTGCATCTGTTCTCACATACGCTCGTGATGAAATGGTCAGACTTCAGCATACAGTTCACAAGATCCTTCGCATGAAATCCTAGGGTGATTTCAGCTTCCCAGAGAGCCTCCTACCTGAAGGAGCTGATGAAGCGTATAGGAGAGTGATCTTGAAGAAGTTGACTTGGATGATGAAGATATTGAATACATTCAGAAATTGTGAATACCTTGATTGTCCACCAGATGAATGCAGTCAACAGAAAGCACTTTTGATGCACGCAACCTCTTCGATTGTTCATCCGTTGGCAAACAATGGTCGATTTCTCTGTGGAAGAGCCTTGGGGCCAATTATTGTGATTTGCCCTTGAAAGTCGAAATCAACAGCCTTCCTTTCTGTCAGCAATGTGAGAATGCAAAGCTGGATCGACTTGCCGTGGGGCGAGAATCACTGCACAGAGAATCGGCATCGTATGTGCCAACTTCACCAGAGGAGTCGCTCTTTTCTGTGGTGGATCCATTGAACATTGATGATCGCAAGTCTTTGGCTTGTTCTGCAGATGGACATACTCCAAACTTCCTCAATGATGAGTTTGGAGATTGGGAACGGATGTGAGTTTGAGAGCCCAAAGTGGTTTCTCATATCGTTCACTATTAAAACTCACGCAAAACAGATGAAATCTTTTAACATGACTGATTCGAATCTTTGCTCGTTTGTATTTTCTTTTTCATTTTGAAAGAGCATCCATTCATTGAAGGAAACCTATGCGAACAAACCATGTTTGCGAACCTCTTGCTTCGATTGCATTTGAGGCATGCATGGAATGTTGCAATCTATGTCTTATGCTATGGCCAGTGGGTCAAACCAAAGCATAAACAGAAGACAATCAATGCAACAAACATCCATGCGCACTTTCTGGCGACATCATGCGTCGTACCGAGGGATGAAGTATTAAAATCCAAAACGCACACTTCAAACAAGCGGAATTAAGACTCTTATTTCCGCCAGTGGAAAATTTCAAACTGATGCAGGTGAGTGTCCATTGTAAATTTCATCTAACATGAGATTTCCGCTTCTTGATCACTTTCACTGATTTGTTTCACTGTGCTTTCACGACATACACAACATTATATTATTCAAATTGTTCTTCACCTTCGGCCGAACATGTCTGGGGCGAACAGCGCTCCTGTCTTTGAGCAGCGGGCGAAGGAGTTGGGCATTCCAGATGATTTGGTTGATTCCTTAAGAGGTGCCAATGTAAACACGTTTGCAAGACTGGCATATTTGACACCGTATCAACCAGGTCAATCTGATGATTCAGTGCTTTTCGACAAGTTGGAAGAAATTGCTGGTAGAGGCTTGCATGATTTTGAGAAGGCTAGTTTCCGTCAGTTGTTCTATGAAGCAAGTGCCATCGCGGTCTCGGAGCTCAAACAGAAGGTGGAGAGAGTCGAGTCCTCAGAGCCTGCAACATTACCGCTAGCAGAAAGAATGCATCGCATGGAAAATCAAAAGGCCAATTTGAGTGGAGTCCATTTTTCTGTTTATACTGAACCTTCGAACAAGCTTGTTGATCAGTACTTTCAGATGATGACTGATCAGCAGTTGGTGTGGTTGCCTTGGAACAAGCTGGCCTCACGCTCAGATGAATAGCAACTCAACAAAAACGATTTGCAGTTGGTGTTTGATTCACAGGGCAACTTGAAGATGTTTAAGAAAGAGACTGAAGCACAATCAGATCTGAAAGGTGAGATCCAGATACGTCAGGCATTGAAGCGAAGGTCACTGGCAGTGGACTTAACTGGCCTCATAGAGTTCCATGTTCAAGAAAGATGGCATGAGAAGATGTTTGAATCACTTTCAAAACAAGCTCCTTCTGGATATCGTCAAACATCCATGGAACAATGCAGGGAAGCTGATAAAATGTTGTGGGCAATGCTAGCCGAACGCACAAGGGGCAATGTGAAAGTTACAGCAACTGGCAAACCTGTGCAGGATGAGTTTGTGGCATTGAGTGCATCAACAGAGGTGCTTTTGTTGCTTCAGCCGTTGCCGGCGCCATCATCACGTCCGGGCCCTATGACAATCCGCCAAAGCCCGACAAGAAAGGAAAGGGCAAAGGTGACAAAGGAAGGGGCGACGAAGGCAAGGGCAAGGGTGGAATCACTTTGCCTGAACATTGCACAGCAAAGACGCCGGACGGAAAACCAATATGTTTCAATTTCACTTATGGTCGGTGTAAGAGAGCTCAAGCAGGCAAATGTTGTGAGCGAGGCTACCATGTTTGTTTCCGATGCTATGCAAACAAACCTCATCACGAGCGCACCCATGACAACTGACAAATAGAAACACATCGAAAGCGGCTGCATCAAGAAGTTGATAGCGGCCCGTCCACGAAAGCTGTCAGAGGGGCGAGTGGCAGAAGTTTCACAGTTTGACAACAATGATAATCAAATGCGTGGAACAGACAACAACGTTGACAATCAATCACAGTTGCATGATGTTTCACGTACGATTGAGTCGGATGATCATGGCACAGAACAGGGGCTTGCGTTCATTGAGATTTGTGCAGGGTCAGCTAAGCTGAGTGCAGCTGCACGTGAGCGTGGAATTCGAAGCATGGCAGTTGACCATCAGGCAAACAAACATACTACGCATCATGCAATTTCATTTTACGATCTGACCTCGCCTAAAGCTCAGACGAATCTTATGGAAGCACTGGAGGGTGACATTCCAGGAGCTATCCATGTAGCTCCTCCCTGCAGAACGTGCAGTAGGGCACGTGAAAAACCATTTCCAGGTTTAGGCGATCTTGCACCTAAACCATTGCGAGACGAACGCTATCCATTTGGCTATCCGTGGTTGACTGGCACTGAGCGTGCAAGAGTGTTGCAAAGTAATTTGCTTTATGCTTTTGTGGTGCAGTTGCTCTTTTTCCCTTTCACCTACAATGTTATCATTTCGGTTGAAAACCCAGCCAACTCGTGGCTGTGGATGATCTTGAAGGAACTTGTGGTGGCTTTGGGCAATAGGCAATTTCAGCGATGGTATCAACATTTGGAAGCAGTTCAATTCAGCAATTGTGCTTTTGGGGGGGCGACAGGCCCAAGGACACTCGATGGCTATCAACTCCAAATGTCTATTCAGAACTTGCCAAACCTTGCCCAGGTGATCGCATCCACAAGCCTTATACAGTGACACGACAACAGGGGCAAAAACTGCATTTCTCGACTTCGGAGGAAGCTGAATATCCTTGGATATTAGTCAGGAAGGTTGTTGAGCTGGCTGCGAAAGCGCTGAAATACCCTTTGAGTTTTGCACGCAACACGTCCAAAGCAGTGCAAATGGCTTCAGGTCAAAGACAACACCGTAAATATCGACAGCTGATTCCTGAATTTGAGTCCTTTGTTTCAGCAGAAAACCCGCCGGCTCAACCACACAAGCTCTTGGACAGACGCTCTTCCACAGGGGGTGCAACCTGGAGCGATCAACCAACGATGTCAAGATATGGTATATTTCATTCAAAGCAACAGTTTCTTGAGAGGAGTTACAAATTGGAACATCCATTTGATGCATATGAGATGGTTGACGATCAAACTAGAGCCAATGTTATGTTTGCTTTGTCAAAGGGGCCGGTCCAGCTTTCAAAATGGCGTTTACAGTCGCATATTGAGTGTGAAAAATTGGCTAGAGGATTGGAGCAAGAAGAGCGAGAGTTGCGCAGGCACTTCGCACCTCACCTGGCAGAAGTTCTTGTCGACAAAAAGTTGGTCCTTTTTGAGAAGCTTCTTCGTCGATATGATTACAACTTGGATTGGAAAGGTAAATGTCTCGATTTAGAAAAGGCATATCGTCAGGTGCCTGTGTCGGCTTCATCGCTGGCATACAGTGTAGCGCTGGTTCATGATATCTCAGGTTCACCGAAATACTTCTTGTCGCAAAGTCTGCCATTTGTATGCCTTCAAGCGGATTGGAGCTGCTCTCAGATACCTCATACAGTGTGTGTTGAAAGGTGTGCTTGCGGTCTTCTATGATGATTTTCCCTTTTTGGACCGAGACTTCGGCGTGTTCCCAACTTATGGAAACTATGACGTCTAAATTTCTCACGCTTCTTGGATGGAAGCATGCTATGAAGGGTGACAAGGGCATTCCGTTTCAGCAAAGTTTTACAATGTTGGGCGAATTTTGGTGTCCAACAAGCCGGGGCGACTGGAGAGAACGCAACGTTTGGTTCAACAGGCGAAGAGGCGATTTCCACCTCTGAAGCATGACATGCAGGTGATTGCTGGGTTGCTCCAGTATGCTGTTGGAAATTCTTTGGGGGCTACATTACGGATGGCGTCCAGGTTGTGTTCTGCAATGGCTGCTGGGCATTACCCGATCAACTTCAGAAAGTACGCCTTAGGGCCATTGATTTGACATTGCCTAGTAGCCCTTTGCTTGTTTTCATTGATGCTTCGTGGGAACCCCTAACTTCGATGGGGGGCTGTCCTCATTGATCTGGATTCAGGAAACACCGTTGTTTTCAATGGGACGGTCCCGCAAAGATTGATAGATCATTGGCTGAAACGGGTTGGCAATCAAATTATTTGCCAAGCCGAGGTGTTTGCAGCTACTGTCACCCAGTGCTACCTTTCTCAGCATTTTCAAGGGCGCCGTGCAATTTTCTGGATTGACAATGATGCAGCAAGACCCGCTTTGATCAAGACTATTTCACATTCACCTGAGTTGCTGGCATTGTCACAGTGTTTTCATACCTACAGCGAGCGGGACAACATCCTCTGTTGGTTCGAACGAGTGCCCAGTGATTCCAACATAGCAGACGGCCCATCGCGTGGATCTCCTCAAGAGGCGGCTGATTTGATACAAGGTCGTATTCTCGATGAATTTCAAGTCCCTGAGGAGCTAGTTGATTCGTTTTTAAACGATGAGATGTATGATGCTTTCACCACTCTGTCAAGAGCTGATCCATTGCCAAAACACGACATGATGATAGGGGGTGGAACGGGTCGTGCGTGACACTCGAACCGTCGAGTTGTTACAAACAAAGACACTAGAAGGTTTCGCCGTTTCTACCCTAGATCCTTTGGCAACTCATGCAAGGAAAAGGAACAACTATTCAAAGATGAAATATCAATCTTATTATATAATAACGATTTACTTCGAAAGAATTTTTGAAGAATAACTCATGCGTGCGAGGTATAAGACTGCAAGCCCCTAAGTAGTGTAAGACGGTTCTTTTCTACTTGTAGACAAAACTGTCTTTACACTGCTGGCCGAAAACCTTTTTAATTATTGAGGCGTAAGGGGCGAGCGTGCGTTTAATCTTTCCTCGCAAACTTGCGTGCGTTGTTTTTCAAGTTTCTTTTTGGAAATTTCAGGTTCCCAACTTTTAGTGTTTCGTGTCTGTCATGCACATTCCTTGTGTTAACTTGTCAACATGTTGTCATGTTGTGTCATGATGATATTTTATATTTGTGTCTTTTCCGCTTCAAGGGAGAGGTTGGGCGGGATCCCTTTTAATTTTCCAGAGTCACAAAATGTGGCCCTCCCATTTTCCCACCCGACAACTTTAAAAACCTAACCCTACCGTTGTGGAACGGGTCGCGTGTGACACTCAAACCGTCGAGTTGTTACAAACAAAGACACTAGAAGGTTTCGCCGTTTCTACCCCAGATCCTTTGGCAACTCATGCAAGGAAAAGGAACAATTATTCAAAGATGAAATATCAATCTTATTAATAACGATTTACTTCAAAAGAATTTTTGAAAAATAACTCATGCGTGCGAGGTATAAGACTGCAAACCCCTAAGTAGTGTAAGGCAGTTAAACTTTGAAGGTAAAATGGCAGCTGATTTGTTGTTCTGAAACAAAATGACAGCGAAGCAGGGCAAAAAATAATAACAGGGACCTTTCTGTGTATAGCGACATGCTAGGTGAATTGTAGCGCCCTTACCTTTGTATAGTCGTGGAATCCTCTCCCAGAATGACCAACCACTCCTGAAATCGGAGTTGAATGTCAAATATGGTCATATATGTATGGAGTCACCCATTAATGCACTTGCAATTGCAAGAAAATTTTTAAGAAAACAATTAGATACCGAAAAACACAATCCATTCAAACAAAGATTCAAGGATTTCCTGACAGTCTCCAAGAAAGAGCAGCGTTTTTCAAAGCATCAAACTAGGATTTGATCAGTGAGAGTGGGATTCGGAGTACGCAATAGCAGACCCCATGACACAAAAAACAGTGAAACTGAGGGGAACGATTTGCAGCGATTGGATGAGGTTTACTGATGGACCATTCCCTAAATTGGGAGCTATTAATTTCTCGTTTCCAAATTGGGTGTTTTCCAATGGATAAAGATGCTGACTCATTTGACTCAGCCGGTACGTGCCACCTCGCAATTTCCGCCTCGTTGGGTCAGGGGTGAAAGCAATCCTGCACCCCAGCGACGAGAACTTCAACGAGACGGAGTATGTACTTCGACGAGAACTGCAATTTCTGTTCCTGTTTTGTGAGCAGAGGTTGGGAAGCATGAAATTGAAGAATTTTCCAACTCTGCTAACTTTCTTACTATTTCCCTTGAGAGTTTTTGGGGTTCAAACTTGGGTCGAGACTCGTGTCTTGGGTATTATCTTGAGGTGTTTTTGGCTGGCTTTGATGGATGATGTGGATAAACACGTTGATGGACAATGATGGTATACCACTTTCAGAGTCATTTTCTGTACTCCTTTCAAGTCAAGTACAGTTGTGTGCCGCGTAACTTCTTTCAAGTACATCACTGTACATGCCGATTCCGAATCTGTTCACCCAAAAAAACTTTTAAGTGCGAGTACTCTGAGTCTCTCTGGAATTCCTCAGTGCAAGTGTGGAGTTTTGAGGCCTCTCAAGGAATTGCAGCCAGCCCCTGCATGGCCACGTGCTGCGACTTGGAGTTGTATCACTGGAGCACCTATACCAATGCGTCCCATGGAGCAAAGCAGGAAGGGACCTAAGAGGCTCCAAAGTCACGGGAGCTAAGCAGATTTGGAAAAGTATCAAAAAAGAAGACGGTCATGGCCTATAAGTCTATGAGTCAATGAGGATGATTCTTGGATTTTTTTCCTGGTGTGATTGCTCAGTCAACCAAACGTTGAAATCCAAACCGATTTGCCCAATCAAGTTCCAGCATCTTACCATCCATTTAAGATGAATTGACTTGACTTTTTTTTCGAGAGGGAAAAAACAACGCACCTGCACGGCATGATTGGTACATCACGGGGAACCATCAGGGGTCGCAATACCGTCGAATATGAATATCAGACAGTTGAGCAATAATTGAAAATCATGCGGTAATATTAGTAGGTAATGTCTCTCGATGGATGTTTTTGGAGGAACGATTGTGGAATGCTCAAGGTGATGAAACCAAACAGCATCAACTCTCTATGCCTTTTGAGGATTCTTTATCTGATGCCACGCCAGCTTTTTTTTTGGATGGGTTGGAATGCTCCCTCATCATGTGAACTCGGTTTGGGATGAAATCTCCCCTCTATTTGGTGGGATTGTAAGCATCGCCGTTTGTTTTGGGCTTGGTCAATAGCCATTTTCCGGTGATGCTTTGTCAATAGAACATCCCAAAACCACTTAGGTCAGTGTTCCCAAAACCAAGGTTTGTCACCTCGGAACACTACATGTACGACAGCGACACAGGACGCATGGTGACCTTCACCAATATGGTCGAGGCACCGGACACAGGACGGCAAGGTTGAAAAATGCTGCGAGCTGGGTGGGAAGAAAACTGCAACAAAAGACTTGGAAGTCAAATTCCAGTTTTCTGGTATGAACATGATTCTAGGATAGTGTAAGTTTGGAAGTTTCCAGGCATGGATGGGGCAAGAGCACTCAAAAATGTTGCATGGAATCCGAAATAGGTCACATCGAGTGTGATTGAGACCTTCATCACAAGGAACCCAAGAAGGATGGCGAACCAACTCTACTCAAATATCTAGGAATACAATGATATCACAAAAGGTCACTGTGTGGCACTTTAGAAGTTGTTCAAGAGGAGTATCCAACAAGCTTGGCCTGAAAATTGTATTTCATCTTCATCAACACGTCCACCTCCTGCATTCAACATGAAGGTATTACGCACATTCTGCATTTCTGCATTGCATCATTTTCAAACAGTTTTTTCTCTCGAGTTGAGAAGACCGCTGGAGGCCAAGCAAGCTTGTGAGACCATGGGCAGTGTGTGGCTTGGTGTTGGTCTCGTTGGTTGGTCAATAACATTGCCAAGGAACCGAATCGGTGGCCAGAAGTTTTTGAAGGAAAACCAAGTTTTAGGTAAGGGTGAAACATGATCTGATCAAAGATTTGTTGATCAAGATCAGAAGATTTGAGAACTTCTTTTGCTTGCACTTGCAAGGATTATGTGGCAGACATTCACTCTCCTACTCGTGTTGTGCTTTCACTCTACTCTCTGTATTGGCCATGTCCAGAGCCTCGCAGCCGTTCACTGCAATCATTGCGGACCAGGCCAGTGCGGCCGGATCCCTATGGATCTATTGCCTCGGCAGCGGCCGGATCCCTATGGATCTATTGCCTCGGCAGCGGCCTCGGTGGTGGCCCTAAGTGTTGACTCATTCCAACATGTGGAAGCCACCTTGCAGGAAGAAGATGTGTCGAGACATCATGGAGCCCTGAGGAGAAGACATGCATCGACATGCACTTGACTGGACATCCATGGGCCTTGCAGATGGTTTCTCTTCGTGCGCAATGGACCAACGTGGGTTTGGGATGGCTTCTGTGTTTGTAAGGATGCGCTCCTTGGCCCAAGCATTGCTGTTGGTAGTTCAAAAGTTTCTGCAGGTCAGTGGCAGTGGTGGCTGAAGAAGAGCGGGCAGACTCACAAGGGCCAGTGGAAGTGGATGTGCAGGTGACACCACCATCACCACCAAAGCGGCCATCATCATCAGCGTCGGCAGCCAATGGTTCAAAACCCAAGTCAAGCTCTTCAAGTTCCTCATGTTCTTCTTCTGAAGATCCAGCGCCAGCAGCTTCAAGTCAGGCCCCGGCTGACAGTCAGGTTCAGAGTGAAGAAGATGTTGAAGAGCCTGCACCTAAGAGAACAAAATTCCAGCCATGGCGTTGGCAATGTGTTTTTTGGCTGCTTGGCATTTGATGATTGGCTAGGTACACAACTCCAGAGATTCTTCGTCGAGCATGCCCGCCTGATGGCAAATTGGGATTGGACCACTGCGCTCACCGTTTCACAAGTGGTTTGGGGTAGACAAGAAGAAAGAAACTTACTTGTTCACGGGCTTTTGAGGATTTGCGCGCTTGGCAAGAAGCGCACTGAAGTTCATGATTTCTTGCGGGGGAAATTTTTGCGGGAAGGCAGTGCCTGATGGCACAGTTCTTCAAGTCCCACGGGAAGTGCCAGCTCATGTCATTTCAGACATGGCTGCAGTCATTGAGTCACTGCCAGAACGGAAGCAGTATGATGGAGCAAAGAGCAAATGCATCAAGTCAAGGGCAAAAGGAGAGTCGGCTTGCTGGCTGCATATTGCAATGAAGTAACCCCATGATGATAAAACAAACTGTTGCAATTTGATGTAACAATGTAGCTCCAGGCTCTGGCTTGGAAAAACTCATTTCAGCATTCGACAATCAAGTATGTCTTATGTCATGTCTTGTCACGACCATGTCGCATCATGTCAAGATGCCATGTCAGTGAGAGTCATTTGGTCTCTTTTTCAGGCTTCAGTGACTGTAAGCTATACAATCGACGCTTTTGCTTTTGAAGTTTTGAGGCCAAACTAACAAAAGAAACATCACCCCCAACTCTGAAACATAGCTGCTCTGAATCCAAACACATAACAACAGCAAAGGAGGAAGATGTTGTCTTTGAAAGAAATTGTTCATTTCAGGTATTGACAGTTTTGCTGTAGTCGAAGCTTAATTCATTGCAACGGAGGACTCATCCACTGTTCCGTTGATATCTTTATTATCATCTGCAATGGGCCCATTTTGTGGCAACCATCTTCTGGACAGTCAGATTCCAGCGGTATTCGAAGGTCAGGTCACAGTGTGAGCTCTGCTAACCGCTTGCCTTTTTCAGCTCCTATCCAAACTGCTCATGAAAGTGAAGAACCTGGTCATGCACTCCAACTCACAAAGGAAGAGGTAGAAATGTTCGAAGCCATCAAGTCACAAACACTTGTGGATTTCCTCCATCTTGCAAGATTTGGAAGGTTTGATGGGATCCAAATTTTTCAATCATACGGTTTTGAATGGTTACATGTGTCAGTCATGTTCTGATTCAGTCATGTCACTAGTCATTCAAACAACCCTGACTGCAGCCTCTCAAATCAAGATTTTGTGACTGAAGTTCACACTTTGGTGGCTTCATTTCTTGACTATGATGTGAGGAACGATGGCTGCGCAGCTCCTTTTTGGAAATGAACCCTTGAGTTGTGCTATCCTATGTTCAAGACAAAGGGGGATGTCTCTGGTAGACATGATCACACTTCTGGTGGAGCGAGGGCTCTTCAGTCGTGCGAACCATGGCCAAGGAGAGCAGCGGATATTTTCGGATTGGGCGGAGTAATTTTTTGCTGCAGTGTCAAGGGCCTGTTTGAAAAGCCATCATGGTGTGGCCTTGGATTGGTTGTTTCGAGAGAGGGACCATGATGTGTTGACAAGTCAAGGTTCAGGCTTTACATGGATGTGGTTTGCTCATTGCCACTCAATGCCCCGCGCTTGGTTTGGGATCCAATGCTCATCGTTTGTCCCGAGCTGTGTTTCAGTGAGCTGTCGTGGCCCAGACAATGGTTGGCTTGGGGATGAGGGCAAGGAATTTGCCAGGTCAGGAAACCTGATAATGGTTTTATCATCTGCTCTCTTGATGCTGGTGGCACACGTCCTCAAGGTCGAAGTGTTAGTGGAGCAACCTATGACATCAGCGTTGTCTTTGTGCCTGACGATGAAGAATGTCCTCAACTTCATTGGCGTGAACCGCTTAGTCACCTACTTGGGTGCTTTTGGTGAGCCCAGTGTCAAGCCAGTTCAGGTCTTTCAGAATCATGTCAGGTATCAGGCCTTGGTCAGGGAAACGCCCATCATGTTGGCTGCTAGAGAGTTGGTGCCCCCCTCTGAGTCAGGTCAATATACAGGCATCCCACACACTGTGGGGAGCTTACCTTTTAGATTTTGCCCAAGCTGTTGCAAATATCTGGAGGCTGTCATGGTGTTGTGGTCATGAGCTGTCGTGGAGTCAAGGAGACGCTACAGCTGTGCCTGGAATGAAGGGGTCATTTGTAGGTCAGTAGCGCCAGTCTCATTTTTTTCAAAACGTCAAGATCGCCTGAATCATCCAAGTTTTGCCTAGCTCACAAGTAGTCAAAGCTCTTTATGCGATTTTTTTCCTGGACATTTGAAAAGATGTGGAGCAAGCAGGGATGCAAGTATATGCAAGTAACATTGGAAAATGGCAATTATTACTTGACATGACATTATTTTGTCAACATCCTTCACATAGAGATTGTTATGAAGGGTTCGGTTTTGACTTGATTACAAACCCTGACTGATTACTGGATTTTTCCCATTCGCAGACTGATGTGATTTGACCAAACTGACTTGACGTGACTTGGCCTGGAACTTGACTTGACTTGACCCTGGCCTGGTGCAGGTGGAGATGGACATCCCGCCACAGCCGCGCTGAAGGGCATTTTCTTGCTGATGATGCCATTGCAGTTTAAGTTTCGTTCATGTTTGATTCATATGGTTCAGTGGTGTCATGGTCATGTCATGGTCATTGGTGTCATGTCATGGTCTTGCAATGTGTTTGTGAAATTTCAAAAGACACATGCGAGTTTTTTTGTTTCGCAAATAGTTGAGAGGGATGACTTAAGGTGCTTGTACAAAGGTTATTGCGCCTGAGGTCCGGCAATTACTTGTAACGCAAATGGAACGCAATTGGAAAACAGTCAATCCGGTTGGACATGATAAAAAGACACAAAACTGTGTCAGGTCACTCACGTGCCAAATACTGACACAATTGACGAGTTGTGTGTTGCAAATGTTTTTGGCTTGGCTTGACTTGACTTGACTTTTGCCTTGGCTTGACTTGACTTTTGCCTTCTTTCATGGCGTTCAGTTGTGAACTTTGAATATCATGTAAAAAGGGCGTAAATTTTACTTTTAATACATATGCCTTAAAGCCATATTTTTCATCAAAATCAGCAAGTCCACCTGATTAATACCCCCCTGGTACGCTTATACTCTTCGATTCAGTGAAAAGGGTCGCCGCTCCACACACGGTTTTCATTTGTGATCTGTTTGTTTTTGGGACAAAGTTGTTCTGGAACCCTCACCTTGGGGGATGGCGGCACGTGTGGATTTGTCAGGGATACCTCAGCTGATGTGCCATCTGATTTGCAAACAGGCATCGCGAAGCTGAGCCCACCGCTGCAGACGCTTTTGATGGGCAAGATTGTTCCATACATCATCATCGCAACTTAGGGGAGCAGAGCTATGTCATGATTGAAGAACTGGCAGACAGATGGGGCACCGAGCAGTTGCCGATTGGCCGACAGAGCTGGGCTTCAAAAATAAGGAGAATGATACCCGCCTTCATGGTCTAATGGGAGGATGGTCTCCAATCTAACCTTTCCTAGAAAGGATGAGGTGTACGGGTTTCAATATTTGCAGGAAAAAAGCACCCCTGGGTTTTCAAGGCTGATGACCTTCAGAAGCGCCTTGCGGATTTGGAACTTTATGGCGCTTTGTTCTTGGGTTCTGTTGATGGATAGGCAACCTTAGCCTCAGGCAGACTGCGCATTCCACTGATCAGCGATGGCGATAACCGAGTAACCGAGCAAATGTCTATATTCCTCAACAATGCTACACACTGTATGTTTACCACAGTTATGCTTATGGAGCTGGCCTACCAACTTTGACAAGCTGGACATATGCTGGCTTCTGCTCATTGTCGACAATATGACAATCAGTGGGGATGATCTGACGCACCCAAACTCTCAAGGTTTTTGCGAAGGGTGGATGTTTCACATATCTTTCTTCGATTTTTCTTGCTTCCCGAGGACAGGCACCACTTCCCACCCGTAGCCTCCGGGGCATGGTGGGCGTTCGTGGCACTGACGAGGGAGCACTGTTACATAGTTATCCTTTTGGCGTCCTGTGGCCGAGTTGGTGACAAAGGGTCGCCATTGCACACGAGGTTTTCTTTTTTTTTCATTTGACTGATATGAACTTGGAGCGAAATTGTTCTGGAACCAAAACTTTGGCACAATGTTACCTCAAATAAAATAGGCTGCTGCCCCTCACTACCGTTTCCATGTTCTTGAAGTTTGCGCGCGTAAAGTTTTTTTTTTAACATATTCACATCACATACCCAACATGTGAATTTGACGGAGATATGCAAACTTCGGGAGCACTTGTTCCCGCGGCTGTAAATGAATGGAATATTGAGAAAACTCCCCTCCCCAAATGGGGTGTGTTTGTTGGAAGGATTTTTTTCATTCCTGGCATCACGCCAAGATGTAGTTCAGTTGGGGATTGTCCCCCCAAAGAATTCTTTCACGCCCAGAGACACCAACTAAACGATACAAAATGCATGAATCTCTCCCTCTCTCTCTTTTTATCTGTTCTGGTAACCGGTAGCTCTACTCTACCACCGTTTCATCTCTGTCACTTGACACGCCCCTTCATTTCCACCGCCGTTGCCGCGTCGCTGCTGTTGCTTTTCAGGTTGTGCTTCGGTATTTATGATGCCAACTGCGATGGACCGAGCTGGGAGAATCCTGTAAAAATTATCAAGGTGCCTCGCCGCCTCACGTCTCACCCCATGGCAGCTGCGATTTGTGGTTGCTGTCACCTGGGTTCTTGGTAGAAGTTGCGCTCAGGTTTTCAGATTTTGTTTTCTGAAATACATCGATTTCGGAATCAAACCATGCCGCCAAACATGAGAGCTGATTGATGCAGATATAACAATATTTTTTGTTTGATGGACTTTTAGCTTCGATTCTTAAGTCCAAATCTGCTACCCGCAGGTTTCTGACCTTGGTGTTTGTTTATTCTTCATTGCTTGGTGTTAACTGATATAGACGTTTTTTGGTTTGTTGTTTGCTGGAGACTTGCTTCGTTTGGACTGTTGATATCTCTGGTCCTTGTCATCCTTGGTTTTGTTGTCCTCTTCGTTCCTTGCTTGCGAGTTGCGAAATCACCAACAAGTCGAAAGGCACCTGGTATCGATATGGAATCTGTGAAAGAATCCTCAGTTGGTAGCTGTGTGGAAAAATTGATGAATGGCCACCGGGATTTGCATGGAGTTGGGATGGTTCGACTTAGGGTGGTAACGGGAGAATCAACGGTGAGGGACCGTCAACCAACCTCAGGTAGTGCTTGGGGAGCCAGGTTTGTGTCCTTCAGGTATCTAGAGTTGTAAATTTTTTCACGGGCGAGCGGGGAGCGATGAGGGGAACTATTTTTGGCAAAGGTCCTCAGTGCACCTCTGGAAGAAGTGATTTTCAGAAGTTGAGATGGGAAAAAAAATTTGACCTCAAATCTGGTTGATTTCAGGGGCTGCCGAATTTGTGTTGCCTCTTGATGTCAGCACTTGAGGGTCAAAAGAATATGGTGATCAGTCAACCAAGCAAAAGCAAGCAGGGAAAGGGCAAGGGACTGTGACCCTCTAATTTATATACATCAGCCAAAATTTGTAACTTTGTTTTTTCAGATGCTATCCTCCTCATCCTCATCATCATCACTTTCCAAGCCTTCGATAAACAGAAATTCATCCTCCAAAAAGGTTTAAGCTTAAAACATGTGTGCACTCAGGGGTTACATCCAAATCTTTTTGCACCGGAATGGTTGACTTGGAGTCATCTTTCTGGGTCAATTACAGAATGCACACAATATTTCATCAACTAGTCTGAAATGTCAAGTCATTTAATGATTTCCCGCTATCAAGTCCCCATCTCACGTGTGAACTGATATCATTTTGTGCGATTTGTGCGGTTTCTGCTCTACTTCTGAACTCGTACCTTGTATTGTGATAGTTTAGGGTTGGGTTTCGCAAAACCGGCGATGCTGCCAGGCACATGCCCGTAGTTGTGGTATTTGCATCTGTATTTGTATTTGTATTGGTTGTAGTTGTGGTTGTTCTTGTTCTTCTTCTTCTTCTTCTTCTTGTTGTTGTTGTTGTTGTTGTTGTTGTTGTCGTTGTCGTTGTT
>OMLO01000532.1_pt1 | contig 25090 bp, 13 predicted proteins | sample 1674811 | NCBI WGS metagenome assembly OMLO01 (sample SAMN06265003, study PRJEB25207) | coral metagenome | isolation source: Coral host | place: Mexico:La Bocana,Puerto Morelos, Mexico | collected 2008-11-13
CGGTGAACCACCATGAGAAGTCGAGCAGAATCATTGCAACGAGGTTGATGTTATTTTGCGCGGGAAATGCTGTTGATTATGACGTCACTGTTAATAGAATTTTCCTTGTTAATACGGTCTGCAGTCTGCAGTTTGCGGTCTGCAGTCTGCAGTCTGCAGTCTGCAGTCTGCAGTCTGCAAATGCCATACACCGAGGTTGAGCTGACCATTTCGGTAAATCGTTGTTTCTCGGCAAATGGTGAATGAAACGGAACTCACCACCAGGCAATTTTGCTGACCGTTTGTAGAAACCAGTAACGAACTGGTTTCTCTGTGTAAAATGGTATACAGCAAGGGCGTAGAGAGAGGATTACATCTTCGATTTTTCATTACCTGTTGACGCACCGTTGCAATACGGATAGAAACACACACAACAACTACTTTCACTTGGTGGTGTTTCAAAAATAATTTTCTTCCATCTATCCCGTCTTTGCACTTCTTAAAATTTCACTCAAATTCAGGTGAAACCCCAGAACTTGCCTTGGGGTTCCTCTGAAACCACTTTTTCTTTTTTTCCAAACATTTTTTCTTCCACTGGCGAAGCCGAGTGGGCTATTAGGGGGAAGGGTCTAATTGTTTTAGTATCACCCAAAAAGCAATAATAAAGTAAGTTGAGGAAACGAATAGCCTTGACTTAGTAGCCTGGATTTTTTTGGAAGTTTAAACTTGTGGAGTGGACTAAGGTTTACTGAACTCGAGGAATGTGTTGGCTGTTTTTTTGATCAACTGGAAGCGAAAAATTATGATACTTTTGAAATGGTTGCCATGGCAACCAAACAACAACAAGAGATCTGGCCTGAGAAAAATGAATTTTTTGCTATCTTGCGATGGGGAAAAGAGAAATTTCACTCTGAAATCTTAAACTTACCTCAAGAAGCTTAAATATTTTTGTGGAAAACAATTTACTTTTCATTTTCGGCCAGAATGCCCCCTTACATGAAGCTCGAGGCTGGAGTTTGTACTTGCTTGATTTTAACAGACGCAAAGTGGACCCTTGTTGTGCCTATGCCGAGTATTTCGTAACAAGGTAGCAGTTATTACGTAAAAGATTTAAAATCAGTGTGTGTTGGTGTTAGGACTATTCAGTATTTCCCTTGTGGATACTTTCTAAAGTTTAAAATGTCCCAAAATAACTTCCATGCTGCCAGAAATAACTAATTCCCGGTATGTCGTCAATAGCAAACCGCGGAAAAATAGGACGTTTCCGTCCAAGATGAAGCACTGAGATAAAAAAAAGAGCTAAAAATGTGAAAACACGAAACAGAGCAACTCTGATATTTATTATAATTTCAAACTGTCGTTTGTTACGTTCTGTTCGTGAAAATGAGGGAAGATGAACAACTCGGGTTATGAGTGCACGGTTACTGCTTCTGTTTCTAGTGAATATGTAGTTAATCCAGTTCCTTTAATCACCAGTGGATCAATTGTTCTTGTTCAGCACGAAAAATCAAGGTGAAGGTTAAGGTGAAATTAATTTTTCGATATTCATCTGTCTTAAGAATCAAATCTTATCAAGACTGTCAAAAGAATTCCCTGGAATCTGCCAGACTTTATAGTTTCAAGACTTTTTTTGTTTATCCTATTGCTACTGAGAATTTATGTTAAGTAACTTCACGACTGAAGAGGACACGAAAAACTATTGGTTTGTGCAGAATTCATTTCGTGATATTTTCCTTAAGAAGAAAATAAAATGGACACCGCCGTCATAACAAAAGGAAAAAACTGTGAGTAATTTATGAAATTGCAGTCTACAAAAATACCAATGAAATAATTTACATGGGCTTTCGTGACTTTCGTGTCAGTTAAGACACCTTTTATTAAGGAATATTACTTTTCTTGTCCACTTCGTTTTCTTTATACAGGCTAGTTATTTCAAGCACTGATCACAGAATAAAAATATCAGCAAATGTCGGCCCAAATGCTGCTTTACCCCTGTGGATTAAATGATCAAAAATCTTGATTATATTGCATAAAAACCCATTCCGGCTCTCGACCCAAGCTGAAGCAACTGCTTTCAGCACTAGTTGTTCGAATTTAGAGAAGATCTTTTACAAAGACCTTTTAATTGTCTGGTTTGCTTTCACCAGCTGAAGCACAAACTCTACGCGCTGTTTGTTTGAAAGATGAAGAAAGAAAAGAGAACGGCAATTGTACTTCCGTTCAAGCAGCTTTTAATGTTCCTTGAGAAAACCAACTGGTCATTAAGTGTAATAAAACATTGGTCGTTGATATGCTCGAATGGGAAAAGCTCTCGTATCGGCTGGCTTTGATTTGGCCATCGAACTGAGTTTAAAACAGAAAATTAAACTCATAAAATTAACTCTAATTCTTTGATGCTGTTTTAGCAGCTGAGAACGTAACAAATTCTTTTGCCTTGTGCCATTTTGGTGTTTTTACTCAGTTACCAAAACATGATTTAAAATCGGTCCGGGAGAGTTCTTTCCAAGAGATAGTGTTAAACACCCCCGCCGAAAGTTCTAATTTCATGTCACAAAGGATGGACCATTTTCATGACGTTAGAAACAAGGAACCCGGAGGCAATAGATGGTCATTAAAGGGCAGCCGACGTTCTGTTTCACTTTAATATATAATATAGCTGTTGAAAATTAAAACAGGACAAAACACTTACTGTTTCGAAGGCTCCAGCACTGAGCACAGTGCTCGCATAATACTGAGAAGAAATTATTCATGAACTTCTTGGACATCTCCAGCTAAAATTTGTTACGCTCAAGGTAACTGTTTTTCGTTTCTTGTTCTTTTGCGCATAACATTGTTGGGTTCTTTAGCATATTACCGAAAAACAGTGGTGCATTTTAAGTAAACTATTCAGCTGATGGAAATTTCATCGATGTTAAAGCCGCCTTGATAAAATTAACGATGTCTTCTGCGTTCTTGTTGTTAAAGAGGCTACAAAGTCTAATTCAGTCAACTTTTTCGGTTACGTGTAAAATATATCGAGACCGGGCCTGACAACAAGTTTACTAGGGAACAACGTAAGCCAGTCACGTACAATGAGATATACCAAATTCTCAGGTACTGGTGTTAAGATAGAACGAAATGCTTGATTCTAAAATTCTTCCAGCTCAAACCCTCTCTTGGCCTGGTGCCTAACCATAAGGGAAATGTGCAAGTTGCAATGTACACCATGATCAAACAGTTGGGAGAGTATGCGACGAGTTTGGTTAACTCAAACACCCTGCAAGTTACATTTGCAAGCGTATGGCCAGAAATTTGCAAATTATTATACCCTACCATTCTATAAGTTGCGACTTTAAATCTCAGGGAATTATTTTCAGTGTATTTGAGAAAGGATTCCGGAAAAAAGATCCAGAAGCAAAGATTCCTAATTTTTAATTGGCGGGTGAATTTTCTAATTTGGCATTTGGTAATTTAATAATGTTTTTCTTTTGACGGCATGTTTTTCAATACTACTCTTTGTAAATCCACTGTTAAATTCTCAGTTTGTAATTTTGTTTATCTCTATTTTGTAAAATATATTAAATTATAAAAAAATGTATAACCATTGTTCTCTCAATATCTCGCGATTCTTCTAGTCAATACGAAGATCGTTAAACCAGTTATTTCTCTGGTTGGCTGGGAAAGAAAAGAACAAAGAAAAGGTGACAGTAAACGATCATTTTCGGAAACCGAATTAAAGGGAGGCTGGATACATGTTGGGAATGGGAAGAGCTCCCGATCTTGATGTTAACTAAAAGAAATGAGAAAGCTTCGCGTCGTAGTCTAAGAGTCATGCTGTTGACAATTCGTACCTTGCTTGTGCTATTTTGCTACTTGTGCTATAGTAATAATACAGGTCATTTTTTCTTGATACGGTTTAAATCAACATCGATCTATGATAGGCTGAAGCCTGTTTGACATTAGCACTACATCGCTACACACAAAGATAGTAAACCTATTCTAAGAGAAGTGAAAATACATGAAGTCACAGGACTTTTTCAGTTTTTGTCAATAACTTTTTGCAATGTATGATACCTTATATATGGTTTCGTCGTTTGTAATCCGTATTAATAATTTTCTCTATCCTCAACCATCCTTGTTTCTTTATGGTTTATTATCATCTCTTTTGTGTCTTTCTATGTAAGTATCTATTATCTATCTATTATTTTCAGGTTACCTTCACTGAAAAAGGTAATTTTGTACTTGGCCAAAAAAAGTCAAAATACTCTGACCGAGCACCTTTAAAATCAGAACTAGCTTTTTTTCAAGATATATTAGGCCTGATCAAGAAAAAGTTTCTCTTGGCCTGATTCTTACGACGTATTTCTACCGTGTCTAATTCAATTCAATTAAGTGCGGCAAAAAGGCGACTGTTGCCGGATTCAGACGTCGCACTCGTGTCGCACTTGCGCGCTTTACTTAGAGTTAATACTGTCAGACATGTCGGTCAGCGGAAAATGCTTTGTAGAGTATTCAATTTGGCGGACGAAGATACTGAGCGACGAGAGACTTAAATTTTTCAAAAAAATGGCCCCTAATGGAACGAGGTGAAACAGGTGAAACAGGGTATGTTCAGGTTGCATTGGGTAAAGAATGGCCAAGTTTCTTCTTTTTCTATTGGGGGGATCACATTTTTCGCATGCTCAAACCTTAATATAATTTATGTTCTAGATTTGACACCGTACTTAATTCAACGTTTGAATCGGTCGCACTTCTGTCGGATAATGCAATAAGACCACTCAAGCGTGCGGGGAAAATGCAGTAACCGATTCAGAGGCCGGAGCTTATCCCGGTTTCTGTAGCATTAGGCGACTAGGAATATTGCTTCTCCCCCCTGGATGGGATGTTAGTCCATCGCAGGGTTACCCCCAGCATTAAATTTGCCGATATCCGCTTATACACCTGGGTGGAGAGAGGCACTGCGAGAGTAGAGTGTCTCATCCAAGAACACAACACAATGTCCCCGGCCAGGGCTCGAACTCGACCGCTCACTAACCATGAGGGCACCGCGCCTCCCAGAAGTTACATTACTGGCATTAATTCTCCGCTGGTGATTTTGATTTGCAGATGACTGTGTTTTATGGGATGAAAGGCGACCGAGTCATTTGCTTCCATATCAATGCTAGACGTTACTTAGTACCATTAAATCATCATGGCGCGGCGTCCAATACGCTACACAGACTTGAATTTATAGAAAATGGCAAAATAAATTCTCAACGCCAAACTCGGGCACGGGCACGCTCGTTCGCCGCTCCTGGGGCAGAGGTAAGAGCTATAGATGATCTTATAAAGGTATTCTTGAACAAGATCGAATCCGGCGAAGTTGATCCACTCCGTTCAGGGGATAGTGGCGAAGCGTAAGGGTGCATATGTTTGGAATGATCATGGTTTACGATTTAAGATTCAAGATCCGTCCGATAGTGATGCTTAGAGAGACTTATGAATCTATATAGGGTGTGTTCCTTTCAGATGATCGATAATACACCATCACTCGGATTACTCAAGGAACCAAGAAATCCTTACATTGAATGCATTAATGATGAACCATGGTCCGAGTGATATTGGATTTTATCTTGATCCGGATTCTCTCAAAGGATTGGCGTCCATTCTCGTTCTAGGTGGATTTATCGGTTCCTTTGAGGCACCATGATCCGAGTGACGTAGATCAATCGATCCTGATGTGAATCATGTTAATGTTCTTATCGCGGCCGATAGTAACACCGGATTATATAAAACACTAAACATGGTTTAGTTTCTATCTTTTGTGTGGAAGTCAAGATGATGTTGTGTAAATGAAAGGAGTTAAACGGATTAGTACAAAACCAAAACTGGAGGGCAAAAATCACCACACTGAGCATATTTAACTGAAAGCAAAATTTAGGCTAATCCTTAAGTTTTTTTTTTCATGAACAAACCTGACACATGCAAATGAAGATATGAAAGATCATATTGTTGTACTATGGAGAAAGATATGAGACGTGATAAATCATCGCAAAACACGACTTAAGCAGTTGTGAAATTGAAGCCTGAAAAAATTTCACTGGCCTGAATGGGAGTCGAACCCATTCCGAAACCCATTTCAGGCTTAAATTTCACAACTGATTAAGTTGTGTTTATAACTACGATGATCAATCATGTCTTCAAACGTAGCCCATCTTGCCATATTCACTTTTGTGGTTTCTGAAAACAAATTATTTATACTACTACTCCGTCAAATTTGGAAGGCATGGGGTGCTTCATGAAAAAGGGAACTTTGGAGCTATCACTGTTTTCTTTGCCCTAAGTTATTTTTTTCTAGGAGCCCATCGGCTCCTGTTTTTGCCTATGCCAGGTTTTTTTGAACTAGTGACGTCACACGCAAAGCAAGCCATAAACAAGAGAAAATGAGAAAATGAGAAAATGACCTCATGGTCTCTTGCCATAAATTAGTCTCAATCTCTCTCTGAAAGTCGACAATTTTCTCTTCTTCGTGTCGAGTCATTCTTGTCCCCAGAGTTGTTTGATTCCTAAAGCCGCAAGGGACTAAGCTTAAGAGGAACGTGGAGTGTATTGATCATCCGGAAGTTTCTCCCAACGAGGCTTATCACGGTCCATTTCATTGATCTATATAGTAAATTTGGCGTGCAAGAACGACTAAATGTTTTTATCACAACTAATGGTTATGTTGCTGGTGTGAAAAGGATTTAAAACAGGGAATAGGCATCCTCTTTGTAATTTTCAATCAGGAATCTGCGATACACCGTCTGTTTCTTTAGTTGCTTTAAATAATTAATTTCGAGGTTCATTCATTTCCGCCGAATGTCACTTTGACCACGCAGTTTATTACGAACACGGAAATCCACGCTCTCGACGGTCTGAATTAATAAAAACCTACCCACAATAGATGAGGCTTCATGGATCATGGATCGTCGACCAGTATTTTAACTAATTAGAATACCCGTCAGGATCACGACTTCTCCGTAAATCGTAACAGGCAAAAGAACATACCCGGCACCCGAGAAAATAGAGGGTTAAATGAACATACCTGGCTAAAAACAAGGGGCAAAAAAAGAAAACCAACTTATAGCCCTTGAGCTGATACGAAAAGTGCTATGAATATGTAATAATTTTTACGACGTGTGTCTGACTTGAAGGAAAAGTTTATTAATGTGATATTGCGGCCTGTCAGCCAAACGGAAACCGAAAAAAACATCACTGACTACTGTCACGCTTCGCTTGACATCGGAGCAATTTTATTTTAGTAATTGTAGTTTTTGATTCTATAGTTTTTTATTTGTGAGGCTGTTGTCCTGAGCGTTAATGTATATAGGCATAAGTTTTTGCTCTTCAGATTAAACATAGCGTTGATTTTATAACGAATATTCACCTATAACCAGGGAAAAACAAGAAGCCGAAAGGAAACTGTGAAACAAAAGAGAAATAAAGGCTCAAAGTACCAAGTCGGCGGGTAGTACAGCGAATTATTTATGGCTCTTTGTGTTGGCTGATTTCCGAAAGGTAGTCAAGAAAATCTGAAGATGTCGGGCGAAAACGAACGTTTAAGTCTCGTTCTTATAAATCAGAAAGAAGCAAAAAGCCAACCTGTAGATTTCCGTTCAGGCTTTAAATTTAATTCTAATTTAAATTGCTTTTAGTTTTAAACAAGAGTTTATCGAGTGGTCGGTACTGACAACAACAACCACAACAACAGCAGCAGCAGCAACAACAATAACAACGTTGTGACACAGCTCTAATCTTAAGTCACTTTACTGAAAAAAATTTTTTTAAATATTTTGATTTATTTTAATAAAGAATAGAAAAATACATGTAAACAGCCCTGAAGCTTGTTTTCCATTTCTGCCGTTATTTAATGTGCCGTCTACTTTAGATCATTAAAATATATACGTGACGGTATTTTGACTTTTCATGGTGTAGGTTGTTTTTGAAGAGAACTACGGATATTTTGTTACTTCTTTTTAATTTACGTTACGACTGAGCGAAAGCGTTGCTATAGACTTATCCGGTTTTATGGATGACACATTTCCGATCTTACTTAGGACGCAAAAAAAGCTCGATAATTTGCGTCAACGAACCAGGTTGTCTAGAGTTTCAGAAGTCAGTAGAAATCTTCATTTCATTTTTTTAACATTCTGCTTTCCTGTAAATGTTTCTTCACATGAATAACAACCTCTAACGTAACCACGACTACGCAGCAAAACTCTTCCCAGAGTTCTTCGAAGTCGGTCGAGTAAACCCTCGAACATTCTAGTCACGTGACAAATCTTTCCCTGAAAAGAAATAATCATGGCGGTTGTTGATTCTCAACACACGTTAGCTTTTGATGATCTCGAGGAAACTTGCACGAACCACGAAGTGGAGGTAATTTATGAACTGCTTTAAGTGTAAGCAAGACGACTTTGAAGCTTTGGCGAGGCTGTCTGGATTGTGTTTGTGGTTGATTTGGGTTTTCGTGCAGAGCTGGCGAGCAAGTGTTGTTTTGTTTTGGTGGTGCATGTATGGAAATGGCTAATTGTTAATCGACGAAAGCGATCTCCCTCACGTTCGGCTTTTCCAATTCATTTGCAGGTTAACAGCTTACAGCAGGTTATCAAGCTTACGAAGGAAAATCTGGACAAGATAGAGGGACAGTTTTTAAATGTGCAAAATCCACCATCGATTTTCTTGGAGGTGGGTGACGATCTTCGCTAGCTTTCTTGCAGAAAATGATTGGGAAATTGCCCAAAAGGCGCAAGCAAGAGGCTTGCTCGAAATGCTGCAAGCTCTGGCAACAGTTGTAATCTTTGGAAATGATATTTTCGTTGTATATTTGCATTTTTCTGTTAAATTTAAAGCCTACTGTAGCTTTATGCTTAATTTGGCAGGTAGGATAATATAATATGAATCGAAATCTCGGCCATAAGAAATGCTAGTCAGGAGGGATCATTTGAATATTTTGTCTATTTCTCCCGTCCAAAGTACAATGCAATTGTTCACCGATTTTATATTATTATTTTATTGTTTATTCGAACTTTTTTACGTACTACATGGGTTGTGTTGACCTTGCGTAGATATATGGATGTATAAGCTTGCAAGCTTATTTAATTTACGAGAAATGAAGTCACTGCTTTTTGAGATATTGTAAACTAGCTGCGCGATAAATTTTTCAGATTACAAACTTCCGTGAGCTCGATTGCAGTTGTATTTTCATAAAGCATATCATAGCATTTGATACAGCTCAAGTCAAAAAACACTGATCGTTCGCTGTCGGTCACACAGAAGTAACACCACCTTTGCTTTGATTGCTCTTCGCAGTCTTTATTTCAACTTTGATTTGAACAGAATACTGTTTCATCTTTGCCATAAATGTTTATTAATCTTACTTTATTATTACTTGATAATAGCTGATGAAAGCTTTCTGTGAAATTTTCGTGCCTGCCGATTTTGATCATGATCATGAATTCGTATTGTTCGCTTTGTTTTTCAGTCAGACGTTTTTGAAGCTAGATATTATGCGACATAATTTGGTCCTCGTCTTTTATATTTATTGGTTCACTTAACTGCCTAATTCATGTTTCACTTATAATTTAATGCTAGAGAAATTGCATATAGTGCAATGCCTTTTTCCGATGTTTTGTCCCGAGATGAATACGATAATTTAAGTTTAGCTAGTAATTGTACCGGTGAAAGCTAATAAGCCTTTCTCTGCTTTTAAGTGCCGATCTCGTCTGGTCATAAATTTCCAAGACGTTCAAACTTTACTTTTTTAAAATTTATTGAATTTTGTTTTCATCTTGAGGGCTTTTATTTCACCAATCTATACAAGCCAGAGAATGGGAAAACATTTAGTATGGTCACTAGTCACTACTTTACCAAGTCTCTCAGACAGTTGTTTACTTTTTGTGCCCACATGCTATGTGTTGTGAATATTTTACTGGCGTCTTTACTTTTGACCAGTGTGAAAACAAATCTGATTTGTTCCCACAAGGAATATTTGGACTTGAAAAATAAACTCAGTGAACTGAGAATCAGAGAGAGATTCCTTTTGGAAAGAAGAACAGCAACATATTCAACATCATCTGCTGAGCCCAGCCCTCCTTGTACCACTCCATCCTCCTCTGGTGCTACATCGCCGATTCCAAGTTCCAGAAGCAGTTTTACTGGAAGTGATCACCCATTTTCGCCTCCTCTTCGTGCACATATCAGAGTACACCTTCCTAATCACCAGTACACAGTGGTAAGTATTGTATACCAGCAGTTTCAAGAGTAAACAAATGGTGAAAAAAAATGGGTGTTAAATGTAACGTGATTGTACCCAGCTGACTTTCAATCACCGTGAGTTTATTCTGTACTGAAGTTACATTTAAGTCCTGCTTAATATGGTAAGGTAAATCTAAAGTTTCAGTGTAGAAACCAATTTAGGTCATGTCAGAAAACCTTTTCTGTTTACCTTTTTTCTATTCAATGTAACCCTAGTGATTTGGTTGTTGATGATGATGATGGGGATGATGGTTATTAGTATTAAACGTAATGAAGTGTCAAGAATTTATAGCTTGTGTTTGATACCTACCTAAGCCCCTTTTTGTATCACGTCATTATGTTCAGTTGTAGATGGACATCATTAATTTGTTACATTTTTCTAACATTTTATATTTATAGTAATTGTGTGGAAGAGGAGGGGGACTAATTATTAGTATAAAATACAGTTACCGTATCTACCCGTGTAAAAGTCAACCCTTTAAGACCTAAAAATCAGTCCAAAAAATTGCCCTTGACTTATACATGGGTCAAAACTCGACATCCAAGCACCAGTTAAATAACTGGAATAATAAAATTGCCTTTTAATGCTGTTTAATGTTAACAAACCGCAGCAGAGTTTACAACATACGTTCGTTTAGTAATCTGTTTCATATATCAGAGCTGAATGGTTTAGATACTTGCTGCCTCAATTTTCTCATAAAAAACCAATATTTTTCCTGTAAATAAGCTGTAAAGCTGCTTGGAAAGAGCTTCTTTCGCGCTTCGAACTTCTCTGCTTAGTAACCTGGCAATCTTATTTCAGTTTACATTACTCAACTAATTTTGAGGCTTGGTTACCAAATTCCGTAACACACATTTTGTGGAGTTGTTTTCAAAGAATCCTGAGCTTCTTTGTTGTTTTGCCTGGCTTATGAAGCCACTTTTTCTCTCTTCAAACTTAAAAGGTTCGTTTGAAATCATCATGTTTGATTTTGTAAGCATTTTATGAAAATTATCATCAAAAAGCCCACACAGACACATGTTGCTTAACAGGATAAAACGCTCGTAAACAGGGCATTATTAAAACTTTGCGTTGAAACTTGCTGTAATCTGTAGTAGCTCAAAGAAAATTCTAAAGAAAACAAGATAAAATTTCCAAAAATTCTTACCTGGAAATTTCTAGATTTTGGCCTCAAAAATTGGGGGTCGACTTATACATGGGATCGACTAATATACGGGTAAATATGGTAAATGCAATTTAACAGAGTTAAAAGTAGGACAAGTCTTATGTGTGTTCTCAGTGGTGTTCACATATGCTCATGCTCAAGGATTCCACATGCTTTTGAGCCAAAGCGCATTGGAGCAGTTTTGTGTCTAGTTAGTATTTTCTGGAGCATGGTGGTCCTTCTTAAAGGTTGTTCCCTCCCCTTTCTTTCCTGCTCTCTGTTTCCTCCCCTGTTTCATCAGTGTGATGGCTGCCCAATTTTCCCCCTTCTTAATTGGGGCTAATGGCTGGTATGCCAGTATTTGTCAGCCATGGGAGCAGTCTCTATCTAGGAGTACCAATAGTGGACTGCGAAAAAAGTCCCACAACTGCTTCCATTCTTGGTTCTTCTAGCATGTCAGTATTATTCTCTACAACCAGGTTAAGTGCAGACCAGATGTGACCTTGAGAGACGCATTAAATAAAGGAATGAGAACAAGAGGCTTGGCACCTGAAACATGTCTCATTTGTGACTTTCATTCCAGGTGACTATCAGTTTGTACATGTGGTAAACTGGTACATTCCATCACAAGAATCATGTGTATTGCATCAAGCTGATTTTTCTGTCTCACCAATGAAAAATGAATTCAATCAGCATATCTGATGTACTGAGCTTATAGTCATTGTAACAAGGGGGGTGCGAACAAGAAAATTTCTAGTACAGTCTGGTGACCCACAGCCAGGATTTGACATCACATGTTCACTTCTTATAAAGTCACATTATTCTTAAACTAATGGTACATAAAATGGACCAATTTTAAATGGTTAAATTGATGTCTGGTCTCTGTTGTGGTTAGCACCCTATACAGACCCTAGTATAAATGGCTGCCAATTAAAAATTCTTTTGTGTGCTTTTAAATTAGCCCAACTAGCCTTGTTTGAGAATAAAATTTCTTTTGAATCATCAACTCAAAAACGAGGTTAGTTGGGCTAATTTTAATACAAAAGAATTTTTAATTAGCAGCCATTTATGCATAGGGTCTATAACTAATGGTATTTTGAGATGAGGGCATGGTACCATGAAATTTTTTTTTATAGGTTTTAAATATCAAAAATACCATAAATAAGTGAGCAAGCAATATTATAGTAAACAAAAATGTATGAGGAAGAACAATATCAGGCCTTAAGCATTATTGGGCCAGTAACTTGGCATTAACATGGCTGCAAGATGTGGGGAATTAAAAAAAATTGCATCAGTATTGGGAGATAATTGTGTAATTTCTGGAACTTTTTTTTCTCCCCTAAGCCTTGAAACCAAGTAAGAATATTGAAGTTCACCAACTTCCATATATTAAAATTGAACCTAACACAACAGACCTGAGCATGGAGGCTCTGGGGAGTAAATCCCACAAACTGTGTCATTATTCCCCAGAGTCTCATGCTGAGGTTTTGTAGCATTTTAGGCTGAATTTTAATACCCTATATTGAAACTGGTCTGTTGGCATTTTGTTTTTTGCTATTATGTAATGTCAGGGAATCATAGACATTGTTTAAAACCAGAAATCTTAATTTTTGGTAATAGCTTACATTTACAATAACTAAAACCTATAAACCTTTATATGCACATTTTAAAATTTTTAGATTACTTTAGGTTAGTGGTATTGATAAGGTGTCTATTAAGCTGTGACAATATTTGGTTGATCCAAAGTTATTGTTAGGTTATCTGCAGACTTCAATAATTGTTAGAGTACCTTGGGGATTCTTATTTATTTGTAATTTTGAGTGATCTTTCTGTGATATGTCCTTGAACTGATATTCCATCAGTTACATACTAGTTCTGCATTTGAACACTTTGGAGTGGTATACATAATAATGTAGCATACCCCACAAGTCACTTTATTTATTTACTTGGTATACATGTTGTAGTTAAAAATTAAATTCAGGTAAAAATTAAATTCCTTTGTCTCTTAACCCTACTTATTCATTGACTATGAATAATTACGGTTAGAAGACAAAGGAAATTGAGAATCCAACTAGGTTAAAATAATTTTTACCTGAATTTAATTTTTAACTACAACATACACATGAGTCTTTAGGGAAGTGTATATAAGTGATAAGTGGGATATTCCGTGTTATATTCCATCAAATAATTTTGCTTGCATGTCATTGGTTTAAACACGTCACATGACTGAATATTCTCCAGCTAAAACTGGGGAATATCTGTGTGATATTCCCTAATTTTCAAAACTGCACATGTTGAGAAAAAAATGTGAAGGATAATAAACCCTGATAGCCGAAATGTGCTTAGATGTTTGTCCTTGGGCATAATCTGTTCTTAAAAGCTCACAGGTTTCCTTGAGCGATGTTCTCGGAAAAATGTTCACTTCTCCCAAACAGATTATTTCCATGGACAAATATCTGAGCATATTTCTGTGCAAAATTGAGGCTATTGTTTATATGTGCACCACCAGCTAATTTATACCATGGCTTAGAAAATACAGTGGCCAACACAATCAGTGTGACATACATGTGGTACACCATGGGAAAGTTGGATGTAACAAGAATATAACAGCTTTCCTGTAATTTTATATGCTGTATTTTCTAACATGGTATAAATTGTGATGTCACATCTGATCTCTTTACCAATTGTATTTTATCAATTGAATTCCTTTTGTTGTTTCTACAGGGATATTATTAGTTGGGATACTGAACTGTCAGAATTCATGGAAGGACAAGAGGTAATAACATATTTTTTGGAACATAATCAAGTTTAGTGTGATGCTTTCCTGGTGCACTTGCTCTCTCACTATCCTGATTGAAATCCCATATGTAGCCAATCAGCATATAATTTCTATACTTGCTAACTTTTTGTGAGTCACAGGCCTGAGATTGTTTCTCTGCAGGCGCCAGGATTTGCACAAACACAAACACGTCCAATAGTTTCCGAAGATGTTTCAAGCACTTCCTTGTCTCAGTCCTAAGATTTGTTTGGCAAAAAATGACACTGTTGCCAGTATTTTCCTTTGAAAATTGGACAATTGGGGCATGCTACTTTCATTTAAGTGAACTTTTTTTCTTTCACTAGCAAGGCATAGGGTCAGCAGATATAAATTTCCAGTAACAGCTATAATATTGCTATTAGATTTTTTTCTGTTTCTCTGACCTTTATAACAGAACTGGACAAAGCAAGTTATGCAAGCTGTTAGGGGGGAAAAGCTACTCTCCTCAGGAGAGGAGACACTAGTTCATCGTAGGCACCCTCTGGCATTGTTACTGTCCATATAATATGGGTGGAGAGAGGCATTGAAGAGTGCTGAACAAGAACAAAATGCATAGATAATGTACAGGACAGTACAGTGTACCTCTTGAATCAGAATGCAGTCACTAACCTATTCTGATTTTAGGATTGCTTCTCACATATTAAATAAGTAAGCTAGACACTGCATAGAGCTGTATTCTTTATATGCACTGAAGTATGTGATGATGATTAAAGGTAATGCGCATTTCAAGATATTGCCATTGTTCTCTTATGATATTGTTTGTCATACAATGCATGTCTGACAATGCATGTCTGATAACGGGCTTTATTATCTCTGTTGTCAATAGCTGTCGGTTGAGAGAATTGATGATCTTCCAGCTACTGGCAGATATTCCCACAGTTTTGTAAGTTGTACTTTTATTTCACCATAAAATTAATTTGTGCCGAGTTTTGCAATCTTAGTGTTCTGAAGTTATTGTGCTTTAAATAGCAATGATATTCATGGGTCAAAAATAAACTTGACCTGTAACAATCACATTTGTTAAGAAGTCAGAATCAATTAGTGGAATGTTAGCCAAGCTTTTAAAGAATTTTTTCTGCCTCAGTGCTTGGTTCAATTTTTTCAGTTTGAATCATTTGTTTTTTTTTGTGCTTGCCATTATTAATTTTTTAATAATCCTTTAAATTGAAAGCTATTTAATAATTAGGAAAATGAATGAGCTTAAATTGAAAAAAATTGTGACTGTTAATGTCAATATTGCTTAAACAAATAGAATAGGCAGAGATTTTAGTAGTCATTAACCCAGGTTGGTCAAATGTTTCATAGAACTAAACTTACATGTAGTTCAATTTGATGAACTTGGGTTAGGCTCTTGTACAATGTTTGACCAGAATGAAACTCTGACATTGCCAGTAGATATTTGTGGCAACCATTCAAAGATGTTTAGTAGTTTATTTGTTTATTTTTCTGTTGGAAAGGTAAATGTGTATTAAGTAGCCTTAAAGCAAGTATATTTACCATATCCTTTTTTCAGGCCAGAAAAACATTTTTGACACTTCCATTATGTGACAGCTGTAAACAACGTCTCTTACTAGGATTCAGGTAGGAATGCAGGAGTTATTGGTAATTCTGATATGTGCATCATATTGGCATGACTTTCATGCCACTAGAAGTCCTCCTTGTTACCTCTTGTGGCTTGGTTTTTGTTTGTACAATACCAGTGCAAAATATCATGTCAGAACTAGTCATACAGGTGCAAGTTACAAGTGCAGGTTCAAGTTTCTTGTGATCACTAGATTGGGTTGAGGCTTTTTTTTGAAGGTGGTAACACTTACTTACTTTGGATCACTTACTTTGGATCTTGCGCTAGTACATGTGTAAGGGACTCATACATGTACATGCATGTTTACACCTCTTATATAATTTTATGCAGAGTTTCACTCAGATAATAGAGCTTGAAAAAAGTGGTGTCTGTTTATCCAGGACAAGTAGATTTTCTTGCTGGGCAAGTAACTTTTTATTGTCCAATGGGCAAGGCAAGTTGTCTCCAACTAAAAAAAACGTTGACTAGCTCAGTGCAAGCAAAATTTGAGAGCTGCTTGTCTGAACGGCAAGCTAGAATTCCAATTTTTTTGATCCCTGGATTATCTTGTATTTTCAACTTTTGTGCAGCTGAAATTGTTCTAAGAAAAATTTCAATAGCATTTTTTTGAATTTATGCAGACAGAATGAAATTGGTTTAGTAAAATTAACTTAAGACCTTCCTTGGACTAAGGTTTGCTTTTTTGGGTGTCTTAAATATTTGCAAAGAGGGCAGTTTGTAATTCAAATAATTCTTCTGTGGTAGGTGTCAGGTTTGTGGTTACAAATTTCATCAACGTTGTGCCGCAATGGTTCCACCAGTCTGTGAACAGGCTGCTCTTGGGTAAGTTTTATTAGTTATTGTCTCTTTAGTGTAGAACTGTAGTTTGTTGATTCATGGGGTGCTCTGTACACATATACACAGTGTTTTGTTCCACCCTCTCATTTTGCCAGAGAAAAGAGAATTGTTTTTGATGAACTAAAGGCTTTTGAATTTCATCAAAAGTTTGAGCATCTCAGTATAATATTGTTGTACATGTAGTTATAAAAAAATTCTGAATCAGTAACTTCTTTATTGATTCTCTCCTCTTGCATGAAAACCAGCTACATGTATGACCAACGTGTCTTATACCTGCCAACTCTCACGCCTTATGAGTCTCACGCCTGCAAGCTGAAAACTTTATTTTCACGCCAACTCATGCTTACGGACTAAATTCTCACGCCTGGATGAAAAATATGAGCTATAACAGCTTCAATTGAAACACTTTCCTAAAAGATGTAAACTTACACCAATTCAAGAAACAAAAACACCATTTATTAAAAAACTAATTGAAAAAGCAAATGAGTACCGGACGGCTCTTACCCGAAGTCTCAAATTTCTATAATGCTAGATTTAAAAGCGGAGCATTGAATAATTTTCTTTAGAACTTCAGAATTGTTCGGACATCTTGGGATGTCTTCAGAAAATTTCGGAAAACTTTGGATATGTTTGTGTCGTCTTCGGAAATCCTGGTACTTTCCGGTTAAAAATCTCACACCTTTGACTCAGAAAAAGTTGGCAGGTATAATGTGTCTTTCTCTTTAAATGTTGTTATTTATTTTTATGGCACAAGGTGCATGGGTGAAGTGAATCTGAAAAAAAATGCTGGGCCAGTTTTGTTACAAAATATATAGCCCCTTGTATTGAAATGGAATGCAGACCACAAATGTGTGGCAAATTATGTTTAAATACTCAAGTTTGTTAATTGCAATAAATAATTGTAGGTTATTCTTGTTTAGGGATGACGATATATTTATATGTTGGGATAGACTTCTGGAAAAATGGAATAAGTTAAAATTGTTAGTTTTGTCATCCTGTCATCTTTTCATTGTAATGATTAATGTGCAGAACATATGAACACTAAGTACAAAGTAGTTGTAAACTTGTAGCTTGTGATGTCCTTTTGTCAGGACTTATGCACAATATTATTGTAGTAACAGTGACTTGAATGGACTGTTTTTGCCCTGCATGAATTTGTAAATCAACATGTGTCTTTGTTTGAATACATATATCTAACATACGATTGCTAAGATCACTGTGATCCATTGGATCCATACGATCAAGGCTGCTGACTAAGAAAAATGTCTTGGAGCCCACAAATCTCCCAAAATGAAAAGTTAGAAGCAGTCATTTTCTTGGGATCCCTGAATTAAAACTGATTGGGGTTGAAGCCCAACACCCCCAATTTAATCCCAGCAAGTATGGGTTGGAACCTATTTTTTTTCTTTTGCGAGTTCTCAGTGGATGCAAAAAAGATGGTGCATAAATGCCATGTGAACTGCTAGTATTTTATTGTACACATGAATTGCCATCATGGTGTTTCCTTGAAATGAACCTTTGCCTCAGTTGTGGGTAATTTAACCTGGAATCTGCGGGGAAAATTAATGGATGGTGAGGAATTTCTTGTGATGTAAGAGAGCTTTGTATGTTTTGGAAGGGCAAGTGTCCTTCCAAACCATTCTTAAAAGTGAATAGTGTGTTCCATTTTTGTGTTTGAACTAAAAACACTGACATTTGGTCAACTTGCTCTTAGATGCTCTTCAAGGAAACAGGCTCAGTTTTTCAATATCTGTACTCAGTCCCTTGCTCATTTAGAACATGGCTAACTGTCACAATCATATAAAACTCAGCCTTAACCAAATCCTAACTCATGTGGCATAGCTTATGATCTGTTATATGAAGCAGTGTTCTCACCAGGCCGCGGCCTTGCAGGATTCCCGCAAGAAAAACTGAAATAGCGCATTAAAAGCCAAGAAAATGCGCCCATTTGGGCACAGAGGCAATCTACTTGTCAAACGGACTTTAGAGTAGGGACTTCGGAGTAGTTTTAATGGTCAACCTAACACCCCAGCATTTTGCTTTTTCAAGTGAATAAAAAACATGTTATCAAAAGATTCAGTCTTTAATTTTATTGCCGTCAATTTTCTTGTTCCCACATACGTGGTGAAGATTGGTATATTGTTATCGAACGGTAAAGTGCTTGTGCGCCATATTAGATCAGGTAGGTAGTTCATGTAACAGACCATTTGGAGTAACTTTGTCCCCCTAATGTTCTTACAGGGCCCCTATTTCTCAGCAGAGGGGGCCCTGGGACTCCCCAAGGCAAAATCCTGGTGAGAACACTGATGAAGTTACATTCACTGGACTGCATAATGCTAACTATTTGCACATTGACTAAAAAAGAGTTTACACCACCCAAATCAACTTCTTTTCAAACTTAATTAAAATGTTAAATTCTTGAACAAAGAAGGGAAGGTAAAATTGTGACATTACAAGCTACTCTGTACAATCATTGGTTAATTCCTAGTTTTGCTTCTTGTTTTAGGTTACTCTCAGAGCCACTGCTTGATTTATTTAATACAGAAGACCCAGGCTTGAACAATTCAGGCGACGAATCATTCTCCAGTACAAGGGAACGCTCAGTGTCCGAACCAAATGTGTTTAGAAGTAGAATCATCAGTGGAAATGTTCCTTTGGTTAGTGTCTTCTTACCAACTTCCTTTTTTTGGGTGCATTTTGCATTTTCTGCATGCTGTGCATGACATTAAACATGTTTCTCAAACTATGAAAATAAAAAAAGTTTTGTTGCTTAGTGTATAAAGCCTTCTTCTAAAATTGCTTTAATGTGTTACAAAATATTTGTATTTGCCATGTTGGGGCAAGTACTTGTAGCCAGGCTTTATGTGAAATGTTTCAATTTCCTTCAGATAAAAAATTGAACTTCTCCTGGGAACAGCTTTTATTTTTGTCTCAGCTGAAATTTTGTTGCTTTTGAGTACCACTGTTGTGAAACAAGTTATTTTATTTTACACACAGGATCGATGTGAGCCCTTTGTTGCCACATTTGGAAAGGAGAATGCCCCTACAGTATCAGGTGAGAATGCTGTGGGGAATTTGTAGGGTGTTGTTGAGTTTGGCAGGCAACCCATAAAATTTCCTTGCACTTTGCCTGGGCTGTGCACCTTCTGAATGTCTTTTGCGGGTTTAACGCAAAGGAAGGTCATTCCCAAACCTGTGTATTTTTGTCATAAGCAAAAAAACCAGTTCACTTTGGGTTGAGTTACTCAACGTTCTTTTAGCTTTTTGAAGTGCATGTAATCCTAATGAAATTTGTCTCCAAAGTAGCCTCTTCCAGGCATTCAGATACCAGGTAGTTGGGCACAGAATAAAAAACACTGCATAGCGAGAGGAAGCAAAAGAATGCTTGTGGGTAAACTTAACAAAAGGGAGTTCCGGTCTACCAGGAGGTATGCCCTCTGATTGGTTAATTTGACAGGTTTTGTTGACACCAGAGTGTTGAGATATGCCAGATGAAATATGCCATGTGGTGGCGGTCAGAGATCTTTCAATGAGACCTTCAATGCAGCAATGGTAATATGTATTGGCGAAGAAGTTGCAAGGAATGGAAGTGTGCAATTGTGTGTAAAATGGGGTTGATGGGCCTACATGACTCCTACAGTTCTAGACATTTGTATTTGCTGTTCTTTTTTCTGTATCTTGCCCTTTTGCTTTGCAGAGTTTGACTCCTGTGTCTGTGATTTGTCATGCAGTGTTAATACTTTGTTTAGGCTCATTTCTATTGCAAGATATGTTTTAGTCTATAAGTTTTAGTTTTAGTCTTCAAGGGACAAAATTTAAAAAATTATGTAAAGATATTGCTAAGATAAGGTTGGTTGACAACTGATAAGGCTGTTGACAGGTCCCTGTAAGTGGTCTAAATGTATGCGTAGGACCTTTTGTTAAATTTGCCCACTGGTGTTCTTTTGCGTCCTCTCTCTCTGCACATGTTATTATTTCTTTGCACCTTTTTTTGCGCTCGCCCCAACTAACTGAATCTTCTGGAGTAATCTTGTGGGATGGGGAGGAGGGGGTAGATAATTTCCAGTGAGATACTTCCTGCTAGCTATATGTACACTCTGCTTATAGCCAGACTTCTACCACTCCATGGTTGACTTCTGTTCAGCACTGATGCATATGCTATGCTTAATCATGTGCAAGGTCAGGTCTGAAAATGGGTATGGATTTTTGAGGCCAGGTCTGAAAATGGGTATGGGAAATGGCATTTTTTGGTCTGAAATTTGGGTCTGGATTTGGAGATGCGGGCAGCACACTCCCACCAAAAATTCCAAGGAGTGACCCCCCTGAGTGTGATGTATCCTGTGTCTTCTACACCAAGAAGGAGCCTAATTTTGTTAGTCTCAAGCCTCAAGCCTTGTAGTGTACCCAGTCACTTTCCTGCTGAAGCTTTTGTGCAAACGTTAAATAGTTTTTTCCTTCATGCATATGTGTGCATTATTTTAATGCTATTAAATATATTAACTGGATACAGTTATTAATTTTTTATGCCCTGATAATACCATTGATGTGTATTTGTGTGTAGATGTAGAAGCAAGTAAGTTGGCCCGGAGAAGACACAGTCGGACGTCAAGTGTTGGTGCTGCCAACCCAAGATTATTTGACAAGAACACACTTGTGCCAAATAATGTTCATCCCAACAAAATAGAGCACCCTCATGCAAAATCTGTACCTAATGGCACTGTAGCTTATGATGCACCCTCCAGCCCACAGAAACCCAAGAGAACGGTGAGTTTGTGATTTCTAACCTCTTGAACAGTCAACTCTGTCACTCTCTCTATGAACACCTCTTTTACCTGGAGTTTGAATTTTTACAGCAGATGTTCTTTCTGATGAAAGTTTGATAGATTTTGCATGTTGTCAGTTTTTGTACACATTATATTTGTAAGTAGAGCAAACATGACAGATGCCTCTTGTCATGCTCTTATTGCAAGAGAAGGAGAATGGCTCAAGTTAAAGAGCTAACTATCACTAGCATAATCACATTGTGAACAGGGCAAATACCAAAAAATATTCAGTATGGTAGTTTCTTTCATGGTCATGATTTGGGACCTTGCTAGTTATGTTTTGATAACTATAATTGTGCTTTAGATGCAGCGCATGAGAACCAACTCTACAGATGACTGGGAGATACCAGAGGGTGAAGTGCATCGTGGGCCAAGGATAGGATCAGGGTCTTATGGAACAGTGTACAGAGGGACATGGCATGGTATGGACGCCATAGTGGATATCTTGTGACTTTATTGTTTATTTAATAATTCTGTAAGATTGTAAATTAATGAGTGGTGACTCATTGACAAGGACTCAAGTCATTGCATGTAGTGACAAGGAGGACAAGTTTTGCTAATTTCCGCTGATGGGGAGTTACCTGCAATCAAGCTGAGTTTTTTGTGCTCTCTAGAAGAAGAGAGACCTTTGTAACAAGGTTTCATATATTCCCTTATAATCTGCCACCATTGTTATCACTCTTTCTTATCACTTCATGTAGATTCAAGTGATCCATTCATTGTCTTTGGGGTTGCAAGAAAAATTTGACCTGATACAATCTCGTCCCAAATACCTAGAGTTTGGTGAAATTGACCAAACTGGAATGAATCTGATTGGCTAACTGAACAGTAGAACCTAAAGTAAAACCAGGAAGTGAAAGCATCCATTTATAGTCCTTTGTGATGAGGGGCCGTACATGAGTTATCCAACTCAGTGCCTCATCCTTGTTTGATATTACCACCCAATTCAGACTATGATTCATGTAGAAGGTTACAAGCGTGCAATTAGTCACACTCAACTGAGTGAATGGTAGTATGTACAAACACACTAATTGTAACCTCCGAAATGAATCATCACGTGATCTCAATTGGGTGGCATCAAGGATGTGAACATGTTAGCCGAATCTCTGTATTAGTGACTTACTGTTTACTGATTAAATGTTTTCATTCCAATGTATGTGAATGTACTCCTCGTGGATTGTTAATTTGAAAGAAAAATCTATATGGAGCACAATAATTGACCACATTGCTACACTTGGTTCTTCAGGCGCTGTGGCGATTAAAACATTGAATGTGTCAGAACCAAGTCCTCAACAGTTACAAGGCTTTAAGAATGAGGTTGCGGTGTTAAGGTGAGTGGAAAGCCCTGAACTGCAAAAACGTTCATTTGTGCCTGGCACTCACAATGCATTGGTATGTGGCCATGAAAAAAGAAGTTGAAGGGAAGTTATTCAGTAGTGTACTTATCAGATGTTCTGTGTTCCCTTTAGGAAAACACGCCATGTAAACATCCTGTTATTTATGGGCTGTATGGCCAAACCAGAACTAGCGATTGTGACGCAGTGGTGCGAAGGTTCCAGTTTATATCGTCATCTTCATGTCACGGAAAGCAGATTCGAGGTTCTACAACTGCTAGATATCGCTAGACAGACCGCACAGGGAATGGAGTAAGAATTGATGCTACTTATATAAATGAGTAGTTTTTATTTTGAATGTCGAAACCACAAACAAACAACAAGGTGGAGCGGTTACTGTTTTGTAAATCTGCCATTAACTTGTAATAAAGGATAAACTACACGATTGGCTTAAAAACTCGCGCCACTTTTTCATCCAATCAGAGGTAAAACCAAAACTAATCCTGTCTCACTCGCACACTTTTTCCCGCGGCGGGTTCGCGTCCGCCACTTGTTACCTCGCGTTGTGATTGGTTGACTGTATTGTCTTTGTCTTTTGTGAATGGCTGAAATGATTTCTTTGGTTTTGGCTTTACGATACTCAAAACACCGCTCCACCTTGTTGTTTGTTTGTGTTAGTCAACATTCATCATTAGTAATTTTCTCAAAAGAACTTGGAATGCTAACGTCAATCCACCCACGAAATGTTGCGAATATACAGGTATGTCTTGTTATGTTTCATCTTTCAAATTGATTTATTTTTTGACGTTTGCAGCTATCTTCATGCAAAGTCCATAATCCACAGAGATCTGAAGTCAAACAGTATCCTTTCGTGTAAATGCATCTTTGCTTGTAGTTAGTTGTTAATCCTCCCTCTGAACAAAGGTGAAGATTTTAGAAATTAGAGATTAGTTTCTTGTTTCTTAAAGTTCAAATTACTTACTTTCGAGCTTACTTTTGAGTGAGAGTGATACACTCATCTCTTTCATAGCTATATACGTAGACCAAAGCGATATTCAGTTTATGAAAGAGCAAATATCAACCTCAACTTTAATTTAAAAAATGCTACAGATTTAATGTTCCCTACAGAATCATTGAAAAACACTTGTGTCGCCAATTTCTCAAAACTAAGCGTTATTTTCTTGATATAACTCCACACTCTTAGACCTCAGTGACACCAAAAGGCAATCAATAGCGAGAATCGACGTTCACATCGATGAACCGCTATCTTTGAACTAGAATGTGTGCCAGTTGTCTTGTTTGCCATCCTTTAATTTGTATCAGACATTTTTCTTCAAGAGGACTTGACAGTGAAAGTGGGTGATTTTGGTTTGGCGACCATCAAGTCAAGATGGAGTGGAAATCAGAATTTTGAACAACCATCGGGATCGATACTGTGGATGGTAGGTTTTCAGCTAAATCTTAGTTCTTGCAAGTAGATCTTTGGTTCTCGTGAGTAACGTAGTTGCAATCCTTGGGACTTGTGACCAGATGCGTGCTGGCTGGTTCTGAGGTAAAGTATTTGGTGCTAATGTATTGTGAAGCTAGCGTAACTTTAACTGTTTTCTTTTATGTTATGCAGGCGCCTGAGGTTGTCCGAATGAAGGACCCCAATCCTTACTCATTCCATTCCGACATATACGCTTACGGAATTGTGCTTTATGAGCTGCTCACGAGTTCGTTGCCTTATCCCCATGTAGGGAACAAAGACCAGGTAAGTACTGTTTGATAGGACTAAGTGCGCTTTCTTAGGAAGGCACGTGAAAGTGACAGAGCGTGCACATTCATTAACAAGCATGGCGCACGGTTTGTTTGGCAAGTGACGTAAAGCCTGCGACTGACGTCCTATTTGTTTGGTAGCTCGAATTACTTCATATAAGATACAAGATATGTGCGTCAGTTTCACATGTTTCGTTTCCTCCACAGATTCTGTACATGGTTGGTCGAGGCTATCTTAGACCCGACTTGAGCAAAGTCCGGTCCGACATACCCAAGAGTTTCAAAAAACTCTTAATAGATTGTATCAAGTTCAGCAGAGATGAACGGCCACTCTTCCCTCAGGTCTGTTGTTTTACTAGATGGTGATCATAGAATAAATACTCCTAACATGCGCTATCCATCTACCTGTAACAAAGAGCTATTACAATATGAGAACGTCACCTTTGTCGACTTGAAATTCGTAAGCAGCAGCACCGCATTACAATTTAAGGACGTTCGCGCTAATTGTTTCTGCGCATCCTTACTGCGCACGAATTTCACATGCCACGTCATGCATCGAG
>OMLO01000533.1_pt1 | contig 25088 bp, 28 predicted proteins | sample 1674811 | NCBI WGS metagenome assembly OMLO01 (sample SAMN06265003, study PRJEB25207) | coral metagenome | isolation source: Coral host | place: Mexico:La Bocana,Puerto Morelos, Mexico | collected 2008-11-13
GGCACTCTGAAACCAACCGGACTTGCACACCAGAGGTCATCGACATGGGGCAAGCCAGAAGAGTTCATCGTGTCCGGATGACTCGCCGGCCAAGCATCCAGATAGGCGTCAAGTCTGCTCGAGTTGGTGACGTCAGCCAGTGGCAACCTGCTTGGTGTCGTTTTCCTGATCATCTGGGGATCAGCGGATTCAGTTGCATCTACTGGTGGGTCTTGAAAGATTTCGCGTTCACTCTCTCCACCTTCGTCAGGCGTAGTAGGTGGTCGGGGACTTCTGGCTGGTGAAGAGTAGTACAAGTACCGACTCGAATCCGCATGTTCCTGATCTGTCAGCACCGTACGTATTTCCTCATTAGTCATGGTCAAAGGTCCAGCAATTCTAAGACAAAAGAAATCCCCATGCCGCAGCTCTCGAGACGCTGCATCATGCTGGCTCCAGACCACTCTGTTCACAGAGAGATGACATGTAACCTCCGGTGAATTGCAAAATTCCTGTGTTGCAAACAAGTGGAGGACAGCAGGTCTGGTCATGAAGCGTCTGGTCCAAAACCACACGTCTGATCTGGATGGGGTCTACCGTTCCCGCACCACTGAGAACCAAATCTGCCAAAACCAGTTGGTCGTCTGCAATGGCTTGACGGTGTAGATCGACTGTCCGTTCAATCAACAACGTTGCCTGCGAGGTGCTTTCCAAATCTTGTGGTGGATGACGCACTTCATGTAAACCTAAGATGCTGGTGTGTGGAGGGAAGCGCCAGATCTCTTCAAGTTGTGCTGAGTAAGACAGAGGCCTGGATTTGTCCAAATGGACTAACTTGTGGGACGCGGACATGTGATAGGTGTGAACGAGCAATAGATCAGGTCCACTGCCTTCAGTGCTGGTGGAGGGGGGGAGGCCACGTCTCGGGGACCGCGATGAGGACCGTTGCATCAGCTGAAGAGCGTCCACTGGTTCATCTTCGTCATGCTGCAAAAGTGGCAGATCATCATCTTCATTCACATGTAGCCCCGTTTGGATCAGCAAAACATCCTCGATCTCGATCCTCTGGGTGGGCACTCCTCTTCTGACGTCCCGTAGAATGGGCAAGTACAAGCCATCAGCAACTGCTCTCTCATCTTGCTCAGCTAACCACCTTCTATCAGGGGTGCCTGCAGAGATAATGAGATGTCTGGGATCACAAGGCATTGGTAATGCACCTGCAACGATTTGAGGCGTGATCACCTCAGGTGCGAGGTAAGGGATCCATGTCATGTCAGGTGACGGCCCTGCTGAAGTGAACTCCTGGAAAGAGAGGAGAATAGCTTTCCGTGTACTGATATGAGGCCGGTTGCACTCCAAAAGGATGTAGAGACGAGCTTGCTCTCCGACTGGTGGTGCCGGTGTTGGCTGGACAATTCTCATTCGGAGTCGGTCACCTTGCAGGAGTTCAGGCTGCCAAACACTTTTGAGACGGTCAAGTAATCGTAGAAAAAGTTGGGCAGGAATGGTGCAGTCCTTCCAATACTCAGGGCCAAACCGATCATGCGGTACAAGCCAAGAGCGGATACGAACACGAAGCTGATGGGCCGCATCTCTGACGAAGCATATCGCAATCCAGGTAGCCGATTCCAGTTTGGCGGTGGAATAATTGTACCAGGGATTCGTGCGCCATTGTGAAGTCTGTATTGATAAGGCACCTGATGATCCTGGTCTGGGACAATATCACCATTAGGTCGAGCTTGGATAATCCTGGCCTTTGATGCAACCTCTTGAACGTCACAAGAGCTCAGTGAGTCGCACCAGCGGTCAATGACATGGGTACTCAAGGAGCCAAGTGTTACGCTACTGGGTTCAGCATGCCCAATGGTTGTCTGGGGAGTAGTTGAGGTAGGAGTTCCTGACTGCAAAAGGGAAGTACCATCATCTTCAACATGCTGGAGAGATACAAAAACTTCAAGAAGTGATCCAGCCTGAAACTCGATGAGCTCGGTGATTGGAATGGATCTTCTTTCTACTTGCATGCGACATATGGCACGGGTTGATGGTCCGCACCATTCCGCCAAACTGCAAGCTGCAATCAACTCACGCATATTCTGCCCAGGAACACGGTAGACTGCGACCGAGGTATCACCTTGCCAAATATTGTGCCAGGAGATCCTTTGCAGAATCGGCAGGTACCCAGCCGGACGGGCTTGGGAGGGATTTGTGAGTTCAATGATCAAATGAAGATGATTCGGCTGTCGGTCATCTTGAGGTCTGACAATGTGCAACGTGACTGATGTGTCAGGTTGAATGTAGGCTTGCCAAGCCTGGCGTACAGCTTCTCGAACTTGCTGAAAATCCACTTGCGAAGTTGCGTAACGGGTTCCTAAGCTGGAACCAAGAAGCCCATACATCACCAAGAAAACTTGTGGGTGAGGCCAATCAACAAGCCTTTCCCGTAGAATGTCAGAGCCATCAGTGGCCGGCTGCGAAAGTCCAGGCTGAGGATCGACATGTTGAGAAGAGGTTGAAGGCTCCGGCCTGTCGTCATCATGGATAAAGATCTCAAGCAAGGAACCAGAAGTAAATTTCATCGTAACTAGCTGTCAATTTAGATTAATCAGCTGTCAAGACAGCAAGGGTGGGGCATGGCAGCCCCCACCCACACACAGAATGGGTGGGAAGGGTGGGAAATCAAAGTAGCAGCTTTTGGTGGCACAAGCTCCAAGTCAATGAAGCAGCTTGCCACAAAAGTTTGCAAGTCACTGAAGCAGCTTTGGTGCCGCAAGAAGTTTGCAAGTCAATGAAGCAGCTTTGGTGCCACGAGAAATTTGCAAGTCAATGAAGCAGCTTTGGTGCCACAATAAGTTTGCAAGACAATGAAGCAGCTTTGGTGCCACAAGAAGTTTGCAAGTCAATGAAGCAGCTTTGTTGCCACAAAATTGCAATGTCCAAATTCTGTTTGCATCACCGGTGTTTAGTTTGATGTATGTATTTTTTGAAACCCATACATTTGTATATGTATTTACAAACACATATATGTCACAACAATTTTACGTAGCAGGGACCACCACAAACTTACACCCTTTTCAAGAAATAAAGGTTTGAACCTAAATCGGTTGGACCAAAAAATCTTGTGTACAATTTCTTCTTCGAAGACTCCGCGTCAATCTTTTTTTGCTATGAACCCCATGATGAAACAAATACATGGTGGAAATCTCCACTTCCAAACATTCAACCCCATGGGCCCCATGGACCAGGCAAATGCATTTTTTTCCCAACAGAAATTGCCAGCTCCACAAATGAGTCTGGGTCAGTGAGACTCAGGCTCAAGACTCAGCTGAGATAAGTTTTGTCCCAATGCCAAAACGTCACGCTCCAAACTCAGTGCCAAAACGTCATGGTCCGAAACTTCATCACACTTGCAATCCCGCGAAATGCAAGCCAATTTGAGTTGATCTTTCCTTGGGCAAGTGTTGGCCCCAAAAAACGACTAAACAAAGATACACCTAATAGTCTACTGATTTTTCTCGAATAAGTACACTGTACACATATGTAAAATTATATACACATTTTTCACATATTATTTGTGGTGTTCATGCATAGTACCAATATAGAACAAATCCCTCTGCCAACCACAAAAAATTGCCATGTTGCAAAACAGAAGATTCTTGGCAAGGTAAACCATTATGGCACCCATGTAGCACGACAAACACAAACGCTCACACCCCAACATCTCGAGGTCAACTTGTTGGATTTTAGATGCCATGTTTGCACCAACTGGTATGACGAATAGATCAACATGCTAGGAGCCAAAGGGTTGATTTGCAAAAAAAATGCTGAATCACAATTTACAAATTTAAACGTAAACAGTTCCTGTACTACTTTGTTGGGGGTTGGTTGGCCACCATCATTTGCCCACCAAAATACCTATGTGTCGATGAAAGGCACCAAAAACATGACACATTGTATCATGTGGTCATTCACCTACGTAATGGTTTGCGGTTCCCATCAAATCTGCTTGTTCTTTGGACATTTGGTTTGAAACATTTGAACAATGAACCGAAACATTCAAACAAAAATGGAATGAACGATGCTCTCACACATTTTCACATCCCCCATGTGCAGCTGATCAAAGATCCGATTTCTCAACACGTGTTCATCACGTGTTCTAGCACGTGCTCGTCACGCGCCTTAAGCACTAAATTCCCCATCAAGAGGACAAAATGCTAAAGACCCTCAGTTTCTGGATTTCAAACTAGATTTGATTTCCAGTTTTCCCAGCCATCAATGCTGCACGCTCGTGGCTCACCATCCACGCTTGATGTGCATCGCCAATACTTTTGTTTGGGTTCTTCGCCCGAAAGTCGCGAACCTTAAAATCAAATATGGTTTCAAGGCTCAAAAATTGAGATCTTTGTTCCTTCATTGAAATGTTTTGATTTTTTCATGGAACACTTGCAAAAAAAAAAACTGTCCTGCTAAACAAACTCCAAAACACAAATGCCCAACGTGCAACATGTCCAGCTGACTTCGTAGTGTCCTGGTCCTGGCCACCAGTGTTGCTGTCGTCATTCGCGTCACTTGTCTTCGCCTCCAAACTTGGGTTTGAACAATCAATTGAGCAATCAGTATAGATATAAACAAAAGCTTACACAAACCAAATCAAAATGCCTGTTCAAATTCTAATTACAAATTCCAAGGTGCAGATTTTGGGTTTGGGTTTTGTTTGTGCCACAAGCGTGATGTCTCGCGCTTCCGCTCCAACCGTTGCTCCATGATCTCCTTCTTCGTGTTCGGGGTGGTGTCCTTCGTAATCTTCTCTGTTGAAAACTTTGAAGAAGAAGGCTGATTGATTTCAGGGACTTGGTCTCCACCACTAGGTGCGGCAGCCTGAGCAGGGCTCAATACAAGAAACAGTCATTCTCAGGGTTTGTTTTTCCAAAATGTTTTGAATCACAGTGCCTGAGGTAACTCTTCCGTAGTTTGAGGTAACTCTTCCGTATCTTGAGGTAACTCTTCCTTTTCCTCAGCCACAGCACGACCATCTTCCTCAGAGACTCAGAAGTAAACAGTCTTGAAACCAATGAAAAACTGTCTACAAAAGAACACACCAGAAAAACAAAACTTATACATGTAGCCTGGCAGTGGCAAGCATCTTGAATCATCCCCGCACTGGGTGACAAAGCCTCACATGGTTCCATGATTGCCAAAACACGCTTATACTACAATCAGACTGGATCCACTGGATTCATGATAAACATAAAAACCTTACCTTAAACACTTCCTAATTTGTCACCAAAAAACCAATGTCTCCTGAGATTCACGAAATTGATCTTGTGCTTGGCTGGAAGTCTTGGGTGTCTTGGGCGGGCTGCCTTCAAAGGCATCTGGTGGCAGGATAGAAGCTTGGTTCCAGTTCGGCAAAGCCTTGCCGCCCCTACCCAATGTCCTGCCAAGTCCTTCTCCTCCATCTTCATGTGGTGCTTCTGTGGGATCTGGGTATTCCATGTCAAACCGCTCCAAAAGATTCTTGGGTGTTGTTGGAGCTTGAGTGCCACGTCCATCACTTTCAACTTCAGCAGAAGGTGGCTCCACAGGGAAGGCCTGACAGGGAATTTCAATGAATGTTTCTAGAAGACCCACAGAATGAAACATCAAACAAAAAAAGATCAAAAAAGATTGAACTAATCAATTTCTCTTTGAACCCAAGGATTCGCACTCCTTAGTGGCTGAGAGGAACTTCTCAACATCTGCTGAAAATTGAAATGATCGAGCTAGACGAGGTCGTGCTTGGTTTTGGACTGCGGCCAACGACACTGAACCTGAAGCTTTTTTGTCATCCTGCATCTTCACCTCTTGTTGGCTGGGATTGGATGGCAACCCCATCATAGCGGTTAAATGCTTTCCCAAAATCATCTGGTTTGAGGAGGCGGTCTGCTCATCCTCCATCTCCAAATCAACAAGTTCTGCTGACATTGACATCTAAATGTGGTCACCACCACACCGAAAAGCAAACAAAGCTTGAGAGCCCTGGAACAAAATGACTACCAACATGTTCACATACAAGGCTAATTCATAGTAGGTCCAATGCCAATCACATACTAGCAAGTTTCAAGTTGCTTCAAGGTTTTCCAAATCATCACAATAAGTACAGTGTGTGTATTGCCTATTTTCGCTTTGCAATTCCCACGCAATCTCACCTGTCTTACTTCCAAGAAAGCTGCGGCTCTTGTCGCCACAAAATCATATGGGCCCTTCCCCCAACAAAAATGAAGTACAAACAGTACAATATGTTTTCAAAAAATATTCTTCATGTTTCAGATCCACATGACAGCGACCAGCCTCTCAAAAAGGATACGCCTCACATTGGTTGTACATAGTACTCATACTATGGTGGCGTATCTCAGACTCATATTTTAGCAGACCTTGTAGTACATGTTGGGTTCCATCAGAAATCCTTGGCCCTTGATAAACCACAAAGGTTTTGCCGGTCCAAGAGTTTTCTCTCGACTGTAGTGACGTACACCTCAGAAGACCATAAATAATATTCATGCATTTAAAAAAAGCTGAGGAAGAAAACTAAAACCTGCATTTGATCTGACTAAAAAATGTGAAAAAAAACTAACTAACAAATGCAAAGCGTCGCCATACTTGCTCCAGAAACTCTGATTTTGACAGCAGCCTCGAATGGCAACAAGGTTGAGACATTTTCTTAATCAACATATTGGGATGGGATCCGATTTGATCCAAGTAAATTTAGAACACCACCGATAAAACCACAAACCTATAAGGACCTCAAAACCAAGGTGGAATCAATACCAAGAAACCGGTAGCCGATCAAGCCTCCGATGTTTGTCCCCTTTGCTGATTTCGCTTGGACAGGATTTGGCTTGAAAACAGAATATGCCTCATGAGTGAACTCCATCCTGGCAGGGTTGGCCAACCACTATGTTGTTAGATGGAATCAAACTATGAACCAACTATTGTTTTCCCAAAATGAAAAGCATGTAATGTGTTTGATGGCATCGCTCCTGTCTTCATCTTCCCCCCGGACAACAGAGGGAGGTCGCTGAACATTGTGGCAGCTGAGCTTCAAATCAAGCACTCCTTGTCGCTCCAATTGAACCATCAAAGCATAGATGGACATTGGCTTCCCATCACTGACTCCACCAGCAGAAGTGCTTTCTTCCAAGACCACCTGAGTTTGGCAACCATGGAAATCATAAAGCAATTTGATCAGTTTGCGCCTTGTAAAGAAAACTCACTGGTTTCAATTTATTTTCAAGCCGACGTCCCAACCAGCCCACCCCAACAATCAGCAACAAATTTCAAACGGAGAGTCTTTCTGGCTCGAACTGTCAATGCGAAACTCAATGGCCTTGTTTTCATTCGCAGCTTTTGACAAGAAATCCTTGGCCTCCACGTTTCGACAGGGGTACAATGATTGTTCTTTGGAAAAATATTATCCACAGTTAAAAAAAACCATCAGCCCTTTTCTATCCTTTTCTTGTTTTGTCACCCCCGAGCCTTTGCTGAATCGCTGATCCAAGATCCTCCTGCAAATAAGACCAATGGTTTAGGATCATTGGACAAAACACCAGGTACATGGACTCTGCAAGGAGACATAATGAACACAGCGGTGTTCATCGCACATGGCTGTTAAACTCAACCATTAATCTATCCACCATTTTTCTTTGCAACAACTAAACAGTCAGGTCACAGTTGATCCCAGGTTGATTGAAACACTTGCAACCACTGTGGAATACTTCCCCTGGAACTCCTCTGCTGTCATCTTTGGCGGGGCAAGGTCTTGAAGACCTTGGGGATCTTGGTTGGGGTTGTTGCTGCCATTCCCCGGCGTCTCACCCAAATCCATCTCAGCAGTTCCTGCACTTGGAGTGGGTCTCTCAGCTGTCTCTGTGCTGCTGACGTTCTGAAATACAGAGTCAAAGTTCTGCAATCGTGTTCGCCAGTCAGGATCTGGGCTGGCAAGAAGATGAAAAAACCAAGCAAACATATGCAATTCATGATCAAAGAATTTCAAGATAATTTAGATCAAACTAGGCATGCTATCCCTTAATGGTTTGCCAGCAAATCAAAAAAACATGTGAAGATTGAAACCATGACGCTTCGGACTGGATCAGCCAGCCACCGATCACGAATCTCTCGTGGAATGCTGAGATGACCATTTGGGGAAAGGTTGCACATCTTCAGGGCTGGTGCAGTTGGGTTGGTGATGCCGCTCAAATCTGCATCCGCCACAAACTTGGGAAGTACTTGCCCCATTTGCCCTTTGCTGTTTTTCCAATCCTGAAGTGAAACAAAACTCAAGGTCAAGATGGTAATGAAAATCCTGATGGACAAAATGAGTGAATTAACACATTTTTTTAAAACTCCCTGTCCTCAACAAGTTTGTCTTTCACCTGGCCACATGCATATGTCACAATTGTTGGATTGTCTGACTCACTATACATCGCGATGTGCACTTCGCTGTGAAGGTCAGACATCATTTCCACCACCACCTGAGTATTGAATGTATGGCGAGCTCAAATAAAGTTGAAATCCAAGAGCTAAAAGAAGCCAAACCCAAGAAAAATGGTTCAACAAATCTTCACCAAGAAACCCTTTCCAGCGTGCCTTCATACATTGTTTTGTGATGGATGACCAAGCAAGACCTCTTCAAACTCGAAACTCTGGACATGCAACCCTCAAGGATTGCTTTGATGGTTGCCGGCGCTGCCACCCACTGAGCAGTCTCCTCCTTGTCCTTGCAAACATGAAATGGACATAAATGACTTAAATTCAAAAACCCATCAATGAAGTAAGTTTGGAAAAAATATGATCACCTTATTATTATGTCAGGTTTGTGTTTGGAAAAAAAAACGCGTCAAACCATAAAGCAAGTAACTGTGAGTGAGCGGCCTGTCTCATGGCTGAGAAATGTTCCACTCTCAGGGGTGACATAGTCACCTTAGATGTCAAACTTCGGGTATATATAAATTTGCTGTCAACACCAAATGAATTAAAGTGCCTCGGAAAAATGTTGCAAGGAAAATTCGGCCAGGAGGCTCACGTTCAGTGGAGGTGTTGCTTTGCATGTGACCAAATTCCAGAAGTCTGACTTCGCCCAAACATTGTCATCTTTTGCAGGCCGCTCAGAATCTCTGGGTGCACGAAAGAGGGTTCCCAAGCGAGCCCCCAGGGTTGAATCCAAGACCACCAAATAGGCAGGAAGGAGCTGCGAAAACGTCCTGTGGCCATTGTTAAGCATGAATTTGCCACTGGCATTTAACATTTGCATGTTTTGAACACGTATTTGGCTTTAGGCCCTCCTGTTTCCATGGATGCTGGCAGTGTCGAACATAATCTGTACGGTTTTGAACTCCATCCCCATACCATTCAATTTGTCTTCAATTCGCCTTTCCAGGGTTTGGCAGTCACTTTCAAGTTCTACTGCAGATTTTTGTGGAGAAAAAAAGAAAACATCAAACATGTTTTGTACTTTGAGAAAACTTCAAACATTGGACCCGTGGCCTGTACTCGCCTCTCAAGCCATACAATACCCCTTCCCCAGCCAAAATGGGACACGCCATGAAGACCATACCTGTCAGAAATCAAAGCCAAACAAATTGTCTCTGTATTTGGGGCATGCATGGACAAAACACATTCAAATATAAAAACGCAAGTGTTCAAAATATGCCAAACTAAGATTCAAATAAGGTACTGTAGTTTGGGTTCAGGCTCAGCGTTCTGTAACACCAGCTGGCAATGTCGTCAATTTGTGGGGCTGTCAGCCTCCCAAACTTCGTCAAGTCACAATATCCAAGGTGGTGGAGGTTTTCCATGGTGCAAGAGTCAAATCTACTCCCAGCATCTTGCAATGCTCTCCTGACAATCATGGCTGTGTTGGTAGTAGAAGCCTTGGTGTTGCAAACCATAAAGAGTCTTCTTTGCATAAACGCATCAGCAGCGGCCATGCCAATCTCCAACTGATTGCGCAGATGAAGGACCTGTTTTGTTGATTTGTCAAGACCAAACGCGACTTTGATTGTCCCTTTTCTCTCAAAAGAAAACTTGTTTATGTCTGAAGATAGCGCTTATATCTTTTTTTCTGCAAAAAAAATCCAGCTTCCTGCCTTCTGGACATGACGATTGCTGTCAGTCTTGTTCCTTCGCAAATTGAATGAAACAGTTTCCTTGAAGTCGTGGCTGAGATTGGTGCAAACCACCGCGTATTCAGCCTGTCTCAAGTTCTCCTTTCCAGGGTTGTATTACTCCTTAGATATTTGATGTTTTGATGTTTTTTGGGAAGATTGAAGACAACTTGATTTTTCATTTTTTTGATACACCATAATAGTCCTCTGCTTCATCAACATCAGCAGTGCTGGAACCGCCAGCATCCCCTGTCACTGACTTCATGATTGGCTTAGACACATGATCCTGGTAGATGGAAAGCATATCGCAAGAAACCCTGCTGGGTTTGCTAATCAGAAGCGCATCCAAATCTTGACTGTAGTCCCTTAGATGATGGAAAGCAAACCAAAGCGAGTATTATATAGATGCAAATTAAGCCAAATAGAACCACCCTTTTCTTTTCATATGAAACAATAGCATGCAAAGCCTGCCACTGCGTTTGGGGAACCCATTCAAGAAGCCTTGGACCATCTTGTCAATCATGCTGGTTTCAACCTTTGTGCACTGTGTGCCAGAATCACCAAAACATAATGGGGGAGCAAGTTTTAAACCCATTTTCCTTACAAAAGAAAAACAATATTAATATGATCTTCAACAATATGACCAAGAAACTCCAGCTGAATTGCGAGATTCATTGGCACACCAAAGAACCAAGCAGGCCTGATCAGTAGCCCTTGACCAAGATTCTTCATTCCATCTCAAGCGGGAACGCATCGTGGGTTTGACCTTCTTTGCGTTCATGCCCCACCATGTATTGTAGCGTTTGAACAAGAGCGCTTGGGAGTCAGGCGTCACCTGTGGTGAAATCTAGACGTGTTTACCGGCTAGAAGTGAACCATGTTGTGAACATCTCACCAACACAAAACAAGTGATCAGTTTCGAAATGTTCATTTCAATCCAAGAATCGGTCAGCATCTTCGTCCAAGTAGCATCCAAACCCTTCGGGCTTTCATTGAGCTGGTGCCTCTTCAGTCGCAACAATGCTTCACTGTAGCCTGGACAAGGCCAAAACAAAAAAACAAATAACCATAATCAAAAAAATCCTGGTTGTTGCCGAGTTATTGATTTTCCAAAGGCCCCCAAAAAAAAAACAATCCGTAGATGCCACAATTGCCATCAAGTTTCCACTCTCTGTCCACTTGTTGTGGTTGAGATGATTTTGAAGCTCTTGGCGGGCTTCAGGGCAAACTCCCAAGATAATGCCTGCAATCGCATTCACGAAGTCAACAGACAACTGCCACTTCTTGAGTGCGGCTGTGGCTTTGTAACTGTTGTAGCGGCCAGCAATGGACTGCAGGATCTCAAGGTCATTCATATCTTTGTACTCTTCCATGTTCTTTCGCTGGTTGATTAGAATCTCGAATCTGTTCGCCACTTTCAGCACCTTTGTTGAATCATTTTGGTTTGGTGGAAACAGATTACGAGGAAAACAACACATATACATAGTATTAAAGACACCTTTAACTTGAACAAAGAACAACAACTTGTCAATGTGATTGCTTGGCACATCTTTGCGCTGACGTTCTGCTCCTTGAGTGCTGAGCTGGATGTTTTGGAAACTGACAACCTCAGCATCCTTGGTGAAGCTTATGGCACATGGTAGGTTGAATTGGTCCTCAAAGGCTGGCAGCAAAGGACGAACAAGCTCCTTCGTTGGTTTGGAACAATGGAGCAGTAAACAACCAAACAAAAAAACAAAACAAAACAAAACAGAACACAACATTAAAACCAAACAAAGCAAACAGATTCCAAACACATACTTTGCTAGTGTTTTGCTAGAGGCCACACCAGTAGCAGGATCCAGATCTGAAGCCACCAAAAGCATGAACAAGCCAGCTGTCCTTTGCATCTCCCAACAATTGATTTGCAGGTTGAATTTTGTTTTCATCAGACCCTTTTACATCTCAACAAAAAAACAATGAACATGTTGTAAGCAAATCGTTAGGTTCAGCCGTGTGAACCCCTTCTTGATCTGGAAACATTGTGAACCAGGCTTGAAATCATCCTTGAGATTCAAATCCAAAGGCTCCCGGAAGAGCCTTGAACCGCTGAACAAAAACGAAATGGCTGTTGTCACCCAATCATCAATGCTGGGAAGTCCATCATCTGGCACCACGATCTGAATCATGTCAACTGGGACATTCTGGACCATGGTTTTGCCATCAGCAATGCTTGGTAAAGCCTCACAGTTCAAAGTTTGACTTCCTCTCAACAACAAAAAATTGCCCCCAAAGGAAAGCAAACTGTAAAGAACAAATGTAAAGAAAACAAATCGAAATTGCAGAAGGAGGTGGCAGTCAGATCCACGCTTGTGAAAGGCTTTCCCAGAACTCTGCAAGCATCCTCCAAGAAATTTTTAATCTTTGAGAAGTTTGTCGCTGCGAGCTCTTCAGTATGGAAAGCATCCACCACGACCAGAGCTGGGTGTGCTGAATCTGCAGATCCATTCCCACCTGCTGAGGTATCCTCTGCAAACATTGCGAGGTAGTCCAAGATGTCCTGCATACATCAACCACCACATGGGTCGAGCATTTTTCAGAAGGTACAAAAACCTTAAAACAAACATGTGTTTTCTTCAATTCTTCCAATTTGAACCCTTGTCCTTGACTAAAGCTGTATCCCCTTCCATTTTTTTCATAGCTGCAGACCATTCCGTCTTTCGTTTTTTTACTGCAGGAGCCTCACTCTTCACCTGTTTTGGGTCCAAACTTCTTGGTCCTGTGCTTCTATCTACCATAGTGTGGTATACCAACCTATTTTTTAGATGGATAAGAATGAATCTAGAAGTGAAAAATATCTGAAACACGAACCAAGCCACAGAAGAAGGCGGACTGGTGCCAAGTTCGCTTTTCACCGAAGCCGTCTCACTCTTGAGTGGGGCGGTTTCTTGCTTTGCCCCTGCTGGTCGAACACTCAAAGCAAGTTGAGCTGCTGCCACAGAGCTTCGAAGAAGTGGTGATTCCATGGCCGACTGATGCTAAATCAAAGCAACTAACCCAACACAAACATGACCCATCAAATTTGATAACACATTCCAAAACAAGTGTACCGCACACATATCTTAAATTCCCAGACGTTCATCATCTTATGGTCATCATCTTAATGAGCCAAAACCTTTAGCCACTTAAATCAAATTTGTGGGCACAAGGATATCACAAAAAATCGGCGTGGGTGGCCCTGAATCTCTCAAAAATCGGCGTGGGTGGCCATGAATCTTTCAAAAATCGGCGTGGGTGGCCGTGAATCTCTCAAAAATCGGCGTGGGTGGATCTAGATTTTCATGAAATCGGCGTTGGTCAGACCCTGAACCCCACTGATTTTGTTCATTCAAAAATTTGACACAATATCTATCAAAATCTCGTATTTGGAATGGGACCCACACCGATTTTGATTAGGCACCTCGTATGGAAAAGTCGGCGTGGGTGGCTACCCGACCCACACCGATTTTTGCTCCCACAGGATCGTCTCGATGAAATTGGGATTTTTCAAAAAGTCCGAAATCAGTACGACGAGTCCATGGGGGCAAAAATCGGCGTGGGTGGCTACCCGACCCACACCGATTTTTTGGTACGAGGTCCCTGATCAAAATCGGCGTGGGTCCCATCAAAATACGAGGTCCCTGATCAAAATCGGCGTGGGTCCCATCAAAATATTCCTGATCAAAATCGGCGTGGGTAGTTTAGAATACTCACGAGGTCCCTGAGCAAAGGTCCTATATTGAAATTTAAAGCATCGCAATTTGATGTGGGTTCCACAAAAAAATCAAAAAAATAATTAGTCACAATTTGGCAGGGGCCCCATGTCAAGATCTATGTGTTTGGAAATTTCATTTGAAATGATGAATTGGTGTTTCCGTCTTTGAACTCAATGGGTCCAATGTGGATCAAAGTCAACACTAAACAGTACTTGGTGATCAAAAGTTTGAAGGAATCCCCTGGACAACCATGAACAAAATTGCGCTTCCTGTTTTTTTGCCACATTTGGAGATCTTGGCCAACAACGGCCAGAGTTTCTTCTCACTGACTTCGACGACCTTGGCAGATTCGACATGTATATTGGTTTTTGCAACTGAAGCTTGAATATACTTTAAAAATAGTGAAACCTCTTGGAAACCAACATGAAGCAATTTGAAAGAAAAAACACTTGTTCTACTCCCAACTTGACTTGACCACTTAAAGTAGTACTGCTGGGTGGACAACTGCAAATAGTTCAACCTGCCTTGCATGTTGCATTTTTTCCTGTTTGGAAAGTGAAAAGGTGGCATGGGGGCGACAAGTTTTTTCCTTTGAGAGAAAATTGAATTAATAGAAATAGACTCCTCTAAAAAAACTCTTTTGCTAAAACCTCTGTTACAACAAACTCATCATCTCCCACGGCGCCATACTGCTCTAAGTGGAATACTAGGGCTAAGAACCGCAAGCACACAAGCATGGGGCTCTTCCCGAGCTTGTGGCATAACTTGTATTTCATCACTGGAATGCCACGGCAATGGCAACACTTCATCAGTTGGCAAAGTGTTTGACGCCAACCCACGCAAGTAAGCAGCAGCCTTCTGACTCACATTTGATCCTCCGTGTATCCTATCAAAGATTCCAGCCAATTGAACCCAGTCAGCTCTTGTAGACTGAGGTACTTCTCGACCAGGCATTATTCCTAGATGGGTTCTTATCAACTTTTGTGATTTGAAAAATATGGTGTCATCTAAAAAAACTATCATCCCCAAACAACGCAAAACACACAAAACGACAACAAAACACAAAAGAAAAGTTCACGTCCTGGAGCAACTAATGGATAAGCCTTCTGAGCTGGAAGGACAAGCAAAGGAGCTTGACGGAGTTCAGTCGAAGAGATATATTCCTTCACCAGCACGAAGACGTCAGAATCACAACGTGCTCCCCTGAAGCTCCCTTCCGCCAAAGTGTACTCCGTAGGAACGTCTTAGGGAGGAGAAACAACATGAACAAACTCACCAACATTGTTCACAAATCATTCAGTACAGGATTAAAAAACAGTGGTTCTTAGTTGCACAAAAACAAAATGAACTTCTTTGAAGGTCCCACACCTATTCGTCGGCAAAAAAGAAAGAAGTGGTTGGCATAGGCGTCAGTAAGCAACCCGCCTTCCTCAGCATAGCAGAAATGGGGACGTTGAAAGAAGCAGCTTGTCAAATTTTCATCATTAAGTATTCTTAAGTCATAAGCTTAGATTCTAAGTGCACTGGCGCATGCTGGGCAATGTGTGATTTCCAGTCTCTGTATTTTCGGATGATATACACAATAGGCTCACCATTTAGCCAGCTCCTGACCGAAGGCTTGTCCAGTTCGGTTTGAATGATGCGAAGCGCAGAGTCAGCATCAACCAAATTTGGATCTCGTCCCAACCGACGTGATAGCAAGCCCCACAGTTGATCTTGGATTCAAGAAAAATAAAAACAAAATCTGCCCTACCACACCGAAAACAAAAAACCGCCCCAAAAACAAAAGGCAAATATGGAAAACAGAAATATTTCTGAAATTCACATAGCAAATGACCGATAACGTCATGAGTGTGCGAAACTCGCAACATTGCGAGAAGAACATACCTTGACTGGACTCAATGAGAAAGAGTTTCTTTTCTGGGGGAGGTTAAAGTTAGACGATGTTGGGGGGTGTGAAATCACAAAAAAATCTGGTCAGATTTATAGTCCATCCAAGTGGCTTCATTTTGTGGTGACTAACCAGCCCTGACAAGTAGGACATCAACCAAGTGTTTTTACACTCTTTGACAGTGTTGTCCCCCACAACCACTAAGGTTGTGGGGGACGGAACACCTCTTTCTCTGCTGATTCGTGCCACATCTTCCAAAGTGTGAGCAATGACTTCTGTCACCATGGCTTAACCATGTGTTGTTGTTTCTTCTAGAAGAGCCACCCTAAGACAATATCCGAATGCCCACGCCCCATGCAGTTTGATTCGTGGACGCCGAAGTTTTGATGTTCTATAAGCACTTCTCAGCATTGGATCCCTTGGGAGGCAATACTTGGCCTGATCGGCCCCGTCTGTCATGATAACCACCACCCGAGACAACTCCTGGCCAGAAATATCTCTGAGAGACCAAAAGCCACATCTGTCAGCATATTGGTCTAGCAAATGCTTCCTGTAAAGTCGAAGGGCTCCGAGGCGAATGTCCATAGGTTGTTCTTTGTCTTGAAACCTCATTGCAAATTACCAAAAATTGGCTCAAGAAAATGGTCTTTAAACAGCAAGGCTTGATTAGTTTCAAAGGCAAGAAGATTGAAGGGGAATAAATAATAAAGCACAAAAAATGAATCTGAAGTGTTGAGGCACTGCGCTTTGAGCTCCTGACAAATATCACATTGACTGAATGACGACTTATCCCTGAACTTCATGACAGATGTCCACTTGGCATTCCATTGCCGAAGGAAAGATACATACCTAGCTATTGATTGAAACCTCTCAAATCATCTCCCAGTACTCTTTGGTTTGTGGTATTTCTCAAACAACTTAAGTTCCTAGAAAAAGGTTCTAAAATCAAACATGCTCAAGTTGCGAAGCTTTGCGTTCAATCTGATGTGCATCACACCATCCCACGTAGAACTGGTACATCTCAAAAATTGTGCCGGGGGGCAAATATTTCCTCACCAGTTGCGAAATATCCTCACATTTTGGGGTTTCAAAGATGTTCAAAGATAAAAAACTTGTGTGACGAACACATGGTCCAGTATACAGATGAAGCTAGTTGAGGTGACCCTGGACAAAAATAGGCAAACCAAAAAGATCAAATAAGATGTAGTAGTGTCTGTAAAGGCAGCAGTGCTTGTCATAGCGACGATGAAGTCAGAATTGGATTTCAAATGCTGAAGTAGGTCAGCATCATTGTCTTCAAATTCACTGAAATACACAACTCCACCAGGGCCCCAGTGATCCGTATCAGAGCCATCATTTTTGCATCGATGTTCTGTGGTTTTCGCGGGCCCCTGTCGAACGAGCCTTTGTTGTGACACATTGAGTGAATGTGCTTGGACAAAGATTTGAACAATTTCAACCATAAAGAAAAATTGCCAAAAGAAAAAATGCCAACATACAACCAAGCCAACTTGTCAGGAAGTGGTTCTGCTATGCTGTTGTACATCACGCAGCAAAATGCATCAATGCTGGCTGTCAGTTCAGATGGCTTTGTAGGATGCTGTCGGAAGCGCATGTCAATGCAACCAATACGGTCTGTTCTATGGGAAGAAATGCCCAAGAGATGCTCCATGCAGACTCGTCTCACAGGATGACCTAAAAGAAGATAATCTCTCCTTTTGCTTGACCCAGACATGGAAACGTTGTGCAAATCAGAACCTAATGCCAGAAAGAGCACAGTATCCTGCTCACGTTTGCCCAATTTTTGAAAAGTATCCAGAAAAGTGGTCAGATCAGGCTTGTGAAATGGTTTGTAGCACTTCCCGCTTGCGCACTTGCATGGGTTCTGTAGCAATGCAGCAATTCTTTCCTTGAAAGGTGCAGCCAAAGCGAAATCAAAACATTCAGCACAAGACCAAACAAACTAACAACAAACAAAGAAACACCAAAAACAGCATATCTCAGGTACCAAGTTTCTAACAAGAAAAAGAGAAATATATAAAGGATAAATGGATAAACTAAATGTACACATCTCAAGTACCAAGTATCAGGATCATTTCTTGGAACCCTTTTGGCAGTTGACCCTTTGTTTTGAGCCCTTCCAGCAGCAGCCTTGGCTGCTCGCTTTGCATTGTTGTAGCAGCGGCGTTTTTTCGCTGGCCTGTTTGCACCTGCAGAATCCCCAGCCGCTTTGCACAGCTGCCCCGCCATAAAGCGATTCAAAGTCGTGAACGACATATCAAATAATGCTTTTCGTGATGATACCAAGTCGCTTTCCACATCAGCTTCATAGGCAGAATCACTGGAGTCAGATTCAAGATCTAAGAAGGTTTGTTCCACCTCATCTTTTTCTATGCCCAAGAGAGGAGGTTGGCAATTTGCTTCTTCAACTTCATTCTGCCAAAGAGTGGGCTGACGATCTTCTTCATCAGCTTCATCTCCGAATATAGTGCCATCATCATCTGGTTCATCAGGCTCTGCAAGAAATAAGCCAAGATGCATGGCAAAACCATACTATTGATAAGAAAAAATGGGTCCACTTGTCCCAAATACAGTGCGTACGGTTTTATCTCTATTAACTTGGTGTCAGCATCTCTACTGAAACATCTTGGAAAATTGAAACTCTCTGGCTAGTTCTTTTCAAGAAAAAATGGTTTGCTTCTTCCTGGCAGTGAGTATCTTTTTGTCTTAATGAGTGTTGTTAAATTGTTTGAGCAACTACAGGCCACAAAGGAATGCGCGGAACAGTTCTCTTTTTTGGTATGTTGCATAGTCCTTTTTTTGTGTTTTTTGTTTTATGGCTATATTTGTGTTTTATAATTGAAAACTTGTTGTTTTTCTGATTTGGGACCTGAAAATCATGGCACCCTGAAACTAGAGACATGTTCGTTTTCTTGCGAAACAACCCTTGAACTAGTCATTGACCAAGGGCTGGACATCACAGCAAACTCTTAGCGTTGATTCGCAGACTCCTCCTGCCATTTTCTTGGTTGGGATAAATGTAATCTATATCAAAATAGTTTTGAAAACTCTCACTGAAGCACTCGAGTTTGGTCAGGCCTGTCGTTCAAGGCACACCATTGCCTGGCTGAGGCATCATACATGTGGGAAACTTCAACCTTGTCATACAGGCTCTAATGATTCTAATGATGTCAGGGTTGCCGCCAGTTCGCAAAATCCAACAGACGGCACATCCATTCCATTTCCGGCCAACGACACCTGCAGGGAACAACCATAAAATATCATAAAATGCTGAGTTCCTGTGGGGCAAAGAGAAATATATTGGGGATACTAACCAGCAACCAAACAACAATTAGCCCATAGGAATGCAAAACAGGAAGGCAACAAGCAACAGCCCAAATAGCCCAATGATCACAGAACCTGAAACAGAAATAAAAAGGACTAAACAACAGCTCCACTTGTTTTTGTTCCTTTTGTTTGATCTGGCCTTCGCACTGGAACTAAGTTGACTGAGATCTGCAAATTGTGGTGCCAATGCCATCTCCGCCTGCTTCTGTGTTACTGGCATTCCCATTGTAGAAAGCATCTCTTCAGGGAGGAGCCAGCGAGCCTTCTTCTGACACCACCTGAAACATTTGTGGGTCCAAACACAACTAATAAATTTGTGGGGGATCACCTCTTTTTCTTCGAGCTAAGACTGTGCTTGAAAAAACATGTTTGTATGACATGATACCAAATTCAATTTTATGAGATGCGTCTAACATAGCAGAGCTGCAAGCATCCACTTGAACGGGTGAATGTCGGTAAGCTTCCATCTGCACCATCAATTCGACCACGTTTGACTTTAGGGTCCGGATTTTGGGAAAGATCCTCAGAGGTTTGAAAACTCAAATATCAAAAGAGGCCAACACTTTAAACTTTAAAAGCATTTTACTATCAGCAGCTCCCATCCATTATTTGTTTTTAATTTTCCTATACTTCTGTTGTTTTTGGCCTTTGGGCCTTCGGGTGGAAAAAAACAAAGTTTCTAAGTTGCAGCAGTGTTCCCAGATCGTGCTGTTTTTGAAATGAGTTGCGTAGGCCTCTCGGAACTCCATGGCCTTTTCAGACAAAGAGTCCTCAAAATAGCCACTGCCCATACCACCAGCTTCAACCTTGATTGTTGGTATCAAGCAAAAAAAAACAATGAAACAACAATAAAAAAAATAATGAAACAAACTAGTTCTTCAAATCCAAAGGACTAGTTCTTCGTCCTCCATCCAGTAGCAATCCTCTGCCTTCAAGTTGAGCTCTCGGTGCGGCGCAACTATCTTCAGCAGCTGACGTAGCGGAGGGCCATCCCAAATGTACTTGTCGGACTTGTAGAAAATCCTGTAGGTGCGTACCCTGCAGGGCGAACAATTCAAAGATGTTTAATTTTTTTTTCAACTACCACACCTATTCATCGGCTTGCCAAATCGCTGAGGGGAGATTATAGTACTTTGCACTCCATATCCAGCAGCTTTAAATGGATCCTCCACCAAATTTGCTGGGAAGTTGGTGACGTTCTCGTGCAGAAAAAAATCCAACCTTGGGTAGAACTGGAAAAATAATTGGAATACACTTCCATGCGGCACAAACAAAGTGAAATTAGATGCTGTCCAGTTTTAGGATAGAACAAAGCTAGGAAGAAATAATTGCCACTGCTGGCAGCAAGTCACTTCTGATCCTTTTTGTCAGCCACATAGATGTCATGGCAGACCTTCTTGTCCAAGTTGTCTGTATCCATGCCTTCATGCTTGCCCATCCTGACTTTAATTTCCATATGGCACAGAAATTAACGCCGCAATAAGGACAACAATACTCGACCCCCTACACACATGCACACACCAAAAAATCCATTTGCCAAGTTTTGCCCAAGCTTCAATGAGAACAAGACACAGGGAGGGCCGTCCACTGATGCGAGGTCATAGCCTTCAGGCTCAGGTTTGCGAGGGCAGTTCTTTTGGTGCGTAATGCAAGGCGCGCAAGATTCCTCACATCAAACCACGCAACAAAGGGAAGCAAAGTGAGGAGAAACAAAACAAAACAAAACAAAACAAAACAAAACAAAACAAACAAAACAAACAAAACAAACAAAGTGAGGATGGAGTGGCCAAAAACTCAACTAAGCTGCAAGGACCATAGCATCTCTGTGCACATTCGTTTTTCTCACAAAGTGCTGGACATTGGTAAATACGCAACGATTTGGGTGATTGGCTTGGATAAACCTCAGTCCACACATGGAATCTTTAGGTTCCCTTTCCTGGTCTATTAAAGAAAGGCTAGGTAAGCAGCACCATAACATACAGATTAAAAAACATATTGAAATATATTTTGCATTCGGGTGGCTTTTGCACATTCTTGTCCATGTCGCATGCGCGGCCCAGCTTGTAATCCAGGACAACATCATACCTCACCATTGTTCATAAAAATGTCATTTGATATGTACTTAAAAATTCATACATACATTTATATTTTTGTTGTAGTTACACATCCCACCAAAAAAAACATTCTGAATAGCTGGGTTGCCTTCTCCGTATTGCCCCTGCCAACTGCTGCAAAGCAATGGCTGCAAAGTCAGCTCCAGTGAACCACATATCAAAATGCACTTTGAAGTTCGCAAGTCTGGAACGCACCTTCTCTGGGCCGAAGAGGCACCTAGATTGTTTGGATTTGAGGATCTAGACTCTAAATGATTTTCTTGACTCCACTCTAAACAGTCTCCAATCCCAAGAAATGAAAATATTACAGTTTGACATCTGTCAAGTTGCTCAAAGCGGAGAAGCAGGTTGGAAGCCCAATTCCAGAGCCCATCAAAGGTGGTGGGATGTGGCATCCTTTGTGGTGCTGGCTTTACTAGCCAACGAAGCAGTTGAAAAAAGCCTTTACCACAGCAAAAGACATGCCATAGAACAAACACAAGATAGACAAATATAAAGAACATGTTTTGTTCAAAGAATTGGGAACTAAAGCAATGTCAAGTGTCGGGTTTGGCATTTGTGCTGCCATGTGTGGGTCAGGTTCATCTTTTCCATCAAAGTCGTAATCGCCCCAAACGCCCACCTTCCGTCTCTTGCCTCGATTCAAAAGGCTCTCAAAGATCAGGAAGGGAAAAACAAGCACGCCCCACTGGACAAACATATCATATGTACAAGCATGTTTTATTCCATCCAAAAGCGAAAAACATTTCAAAATATTGCAAAGTCAAATGTAAGATGCCTTTCGAGCGTGGTTCGTCTGGTTCACATTGGAATGGCACCTATTCAGGGCTACTGCTGATATGAAGTAATCTAGCACACGCAGTCAACCCCAACACACTTTCATTTCATCGGAAAACAAAGAATAAAAAGTTAAAGCTACTCGAGCCTGTTCATTGTCAGACTGCGAATCTAACAAAGAACGACGGGATGAACGGGCTGCTGGTCGTTTCTTCATCAAATGAAGAAACAAAAACACTAGGAAATCTACAGTTCAAGCTGCATCCCTTTGAGCCACTTTAAATCCCTTCAGGTTCAACCAATTGCGTTCTTCATGCTACCATTTCCAATCCTATGTTTTCTTTTCAGGTGCATGCTACAAAGTACAGGTGTATTTTTTGGGTTGCAACTTGCCAAGTTTCCACTGACCACTGCCAACTGCAAACAACACATGCCTTTTGTCACCAAAGTCTCAAACTTGTGAAGATCATAGCGCAGCAAGATCATAGCGCAGCAAGATCATAGCGCAGCAAAGCACCAGGAAAATATCTGCCTTTGCTAGTTGCTTTTCGGAGGGGGGCAAAACCCAAAAAGAAAATCAAAAAATGTTTTATAGTGTTTTGGTTGGGGTGGACTTTGGACAAATGTGCCAAAATAGTTTCTTCAGAGGCCGAGATGCCGGCTGTGTAGGATAGAATGTGAAGACAGATGCTTTCCTTCCTCACAGACAAATGTAAAATGGGAAACCATCAACAAACATAATTTTGGACTAATTGAGTTTCAGAGTCAGTTGATGATCCCTTTTGAATTGATTGAACAAAAAAACACGAAATAAAACATAAAAATCTACTTGATGTCTCAACTGGGACACATTAAAACCCTGGCACATCAGGGTCCAGGTAGTCATGAACCTCTCTGCGTTCCGGACCAACTGGCAAGTAGTTCGCCCACTGCCAATTCCTGGGTGAACGAGAGAGAGAGGGAGAGACAAGCCGGCAGAAGATAAATGTAGATGATAATAAGTGTTGAGTCAAATATTCTTAATGATTTTGGGACAACAAAAAATTACCCCTTCTTTGTCTTCAAAGCGTCAGCCGTTCCAAGATCTCTTCATTTGTCTCATCTGGGCGATATCGCAATCGGAAGTAAGCAATTCGGCACCCCTCCGCAAGAAAGCTTTCAAATTCTGGCTCCCACACAATTGACCATAGGAAATTGCCATCAGGGGTAACTGTCTTGTTACACTCGTGGACCTTCACCTTCGCTTCCCTCAGGATGCTGGATTCGAACTGCCCATTATCCTTAGTTTCCATGAATCGTATCTTTGAAACTCACTGGGTCGGATGTTGGAAAGAAAATAATGTATAGTAAAATGATTTTCGGTGGAAACAAAATTCATACAGTGTAAATACATAACATATTGAATTTGCTGTAAATCAGATAGAAAAATATAAAATGCTGATTTTTTCCAAGCCCAAAGACCACCGCGGGCCCAATAACCAGGTGGTGGTGCATCCAAGAAAGCAAATTGCGTTGGATAAGACATTCCGCATTTCCAGCTACCAAAGTCCATGGTCCATCTGCTGGGGAATTGGCATTCTCTTCGAAATCGGGATTGAAAGTCTGAATCTGGCACTCATATTCATTGAGGGGGAACCCAACCGCTGGCCATAGCATTCCTTACTCTGATGTGGACGAAAAAAACAGGTTCATATTTCAACAAACTTGTAGAATAGAAAAACAAGAATTATTGGATTAAAAAATGACAACAAAAGGACACCAAAGTAGCGACCATCAAATGTCACAACTTCAAAAAAGTAGGAACAAACAACATTGCAAGAAATACCTTTATTTGAGACAAAATTCCCATTTCCGTATGGCATTTCTGCCAATTGTTCAAGGCCCGACGAGTCCGCACAGTCACTTCCGGCATCTGGTTCAAAACCCGATTTATCATCGGGTTGGGACAAAAGTGCTCCCACTCCTCCGACTTTCTTTTACTAGGTTTGGCCTGTGCCATTTTAAAAGTTTGAGCAAACAAATCCTGCGCCAAATGTTTTCGGCGGACGTCCATGAAATAGACATGCTTTCAAAAATGATTCAGGAGTCTGAGTTTTAGGGAAAAATAAATGAAGTTGGTTAAATTTTGTGGCACCAAAGCTTCTGCTCTGACTTGCAAACTTTTGTGTTTCCAAAGCTGCTTCATTGACTTGGAGCTCCAAAGCTGCTTCATTGACTTGGAGCTTGTGCCACCAAAGCTGCTACTTTGATTTCCCACCCTTCCCACCCATACTGCGTGTTTTTTTTGATTGGCCAGATTATCAGCAATACTTTTTTGGGCCACAATGAATTGAGCAGGCTGCAGAAGCTTCTCGACCAGCATGAGGGTGGGAAAGGGGAGGGTGGGTAGGATCTGGACCATGTGATGCTGGGGTGGGGGCGGGCCAGCCCCCACCCCCACATGCAGTTCAATGAATTGAGCCGCCTCAAGAAGCTTCTTGACCATGGCATGTGAGGGGTGGGAAAGGGATGGTAGGAAAGGGGAGTGGCAGGGTGGGAAGGGAAAAGTAGTCAAGGTTGATGTTTTTAACCATCATGGCATCAAGATGATGATACCTGCACTCAGAGCTCCAGCGGTGTTTTTTCAGTCATGACATAAAGTTCAATGTCAAGTTGCTGACAGCTGATTAATCTAAATTGACAGCTAGTTACAATGAAATTTACTTCCAGGTAAAAGGTGATGCCGGTGAGCCATGAGGGCAATCTGGGATTCGATGCGCAGATTGCACTGAACTCCATGTCGAGGATGGCACCATTCATCAAGGTGCACGTCAAACAGTAGTTCATACCCCGTTTGGTGATCACGCATGTATGCCGTCTCTAAGGTGATCGAATGATCACTGTGCCATCTGATGCGGCGAAGAATGGGCACATCATTTGGGGGAATGTCAACTCCAAAGGGCGCAATCTCAACGATCATCTGAAGGACAACTGCACGAGCATGCCGCTGTTCCTGTGGACGAACAAGATGGATGTATGCAACACTTTGAGGTGGCATTGCATCACGCCAGGATTGTTGAACAGCCTCCCGAATTGCTGCAATAGTTGATTCGCAGTCGGTGATTCT
>OMLO01000534.1_pt1 | contig 25081 bp, 18 predicted proteins | sample 1674811 | NCBI WGS metagenome assembly OMLO01 (sample SAMN06265003, study PRJEB25207) | coral metagenome | isolation source: Coral host | place: Mexico:La Bocana,Puerto Morelos, Mexico | collected 2008-11-13
TTGATATAACCAAATTACCTTGTTACCCCCACCGACGCAGCACCACAGTTTCTTTACAAACTTTCACCCTTTATTCATCTGCTGCCAAATAAGCCTACTTGAACAACACAAAACCAAACTACAAGGTTTTAGCGGCAGCTATATCTCTGTATATAATTAATCAATCATTTAAAATCTAAACACGTTTGAAAGACTCTAGCTTAACTATTTTGTATAAAGGAAACTTCTAGGACTCGCTGTAGCTAATCAGAGCAGCCAATCATTGCCAGGTGACAAACCAAAACCAGTCGTTACTGGTCAAGGAATTTTGCAGCCCATAATTTCCTGCGCTTGCGTCAATTCTACCCGCCACTTTTCCCGCGTGTACCACCAGTTATAAACAATATTATTGGATGAGGTTTTTGTGATACCCTTACCGAGACCTTGATCATTGAAGATATCACAAAATCCGAATCTAATAATTGCTTTAGTATACATTGAACGAAACAAAAAGTGTTTGCTTCTTCATTGACGGCAAGCAAGACAAAGCCATCGAACTTGACGTGATTACCCTTAAAAATCATGCACCACGGTCATACATGGCATGATTACCTTTGACCTTGAGTGTCCTTCACGTGATTATTGTATTATCTACAAAATTCACTGTACGCTTTTGGCCAATCAGAAAAGAGATAGAGAGTTCAATGTATAATAATGAAACTAATTGAGTTTAATGAAACTATTAGCAACAGCTAGCAACAATGAGGTTAACCTCCTTGGCTATGATATAATTTAACGTGATAGAATTACAAATGGGTGGAGGAGAAGTATGTATATTTGTATGTGAAAAATTCAATAAATTTTCACGAAATGACTTAAACATGGACACTCTGAAAATCTGTGTCTGGAAATTCAAAAACCTTGATCTAAACCGTTTGCTAGGTTTTACGTTTTACGTTTGCTCCTTAACTGCGATATGGTTGCTACTCAATATGAAAGTAATAGATGAAAATAAATATGTATCATATGGTGTAAAGCAACTTATCACTGACACTTCAAGTGTTGCATGTTTTAGCCTGTGATCAGGCGTGCTACCAAAAAAAAAGAACCCCTGATTGCAGGTTACCAGCAAACACCGGCAATATAGGTACAAAGGTACAAAGTACAAAGTTTATAGGGATCTCTTGCCGGACTGGACCTGTCACACATAAACACAGTATGCCTTCTACAAAGTAGGAATCCTGCAAAAATTCAAGGGGCAAAAATTATAGGCCCGTACTAAATGGGATGTTAAATACTCAAGCCCAGCCCCCACCTTATGATAGGGCCTAAAGAGAACCAAAATTCAAGATAACTGGAATTTTTTAGTCTGCCGATAAAATGAATCAGACTTTAAATTTTTCCAGAAAATACCTTAACCCTACTACCACTGAAGGGTTTTTGCTTAGCATGGTTACACCTGGGGTGAGCAACAAGTCAGTCAACCATGCTTTTAGCCCTTAAATGGTACACCCTGAGACTAACTCCTCATGCAGCGCTTTACTAGAGGTTTCCTTTCACAGTGCTTCATGTTTTACACCCATATCACACTTTTCTTCCCTCTATCAAACTACACCTGCCACGCAGACAAAGCTGTACACATTGTAAATGATGAATAAAGACAACATACCTTCCAGACACCAGCACTGAACCTGAACTAGCAACATCACATATCATATCATTATGACCTTCCAGATTCCTGACAAAAAACTTCATGGAAGTTCTGTTGGAAGATGACATCAACGGTTCTCTTGTAACAACAGTATTTGCTGTCCCGACATCAGTTACTCTGGGGGATTGTAATTCAGATTGACTGTCAGTTTCATTTAGTGAAGTCTGGTCATTTTCACTCTCAACATTTTCACTGATGACTCCTTGTGAAGTTTCTGCAGCACGAGTTTCCAAAGTGACTGGTATATTTGATTCCTGTTCTTGTTCAATTGAAGAAGTTTGCTCATCTTGTTGTCCTACACTTTCCATGATTTGCAGTTCACAGCTCAGTTCCTCGTCCCTAGCTACCAGCTTTTGCACTTTGGAGCGTATTTCATCTTTCTTAGAAAGCTACAATCAAACAGTGGTACTGAGAGAAAATTTAAGATAACTAGGGACCTTGCATATAACAATCTCTGAGAAACAGAGATTAGGGTTACAATGCAGCATTTCAAACAAGCACCAAGCTAGAAAACAAAGCCCCTTTAATATCAATTTAATAATTCAGTAAATTAATATTATTTTTAAATCCATAAATTTAGTTTTAATTATTATGTATAAAGTAATGAATATTTTAATTTGATCACTGTAAAGCACTCACAACAACAATGTGTATATGCTATAGAAACATTTTTTGATTGTATTATAATTATTGAGGTTTTAAGGTTTTCTTTCCTTTTGAGCTCATTTATCAGTCTATTAGTTGAACTTAGTTTTAGATTAACTTAGAAAATAAACAGTGTTACAGATACCGTTATGTGAGAGGTCTCAGGTCAAAATCCAACAAGGTTGGCTATGTTGTAGCTAAAAATTAAATTCAGGTAAAAATAATTTTAACCTAGTCTGATCCTCAATTTTGTTTGTCTTCTAACAGTAATAAGCGTTTAGAGACAAAGGAATTTAATTTTTGCCTGAATTTAATTTTCAACTACAACAGCTACATGGGCAGACAAATTAATAGAAAATTTATAATTAATTCGTGGGAGCACTGGGAATTGACTCATTATTGACACCAAACATTGAAAACTTATCTGGAACCCTGATAGATCTAGATGCCAGGAAAGGAGGTCATTATCTAATATAACTAACAAGGTGAATTATTTTAAGCGAGAAATCAACTAGTTAACACATGTGAAATAGATTAGCATTCAACACTTCCATACAAAATCCTGTTCAACAAGAAGATACCAACAACAACAACAACAACAACAACAACAACAACAACAATTTATTGGTATTCCCATATAGATGGTGTTATCATAGGTTATCACGATTTTGAAGCCATTTGTATGAAACCAAATGAAGGCTCTTATGCTTATAATACTCATCATATTCATAACAAAATTCCTGATCTTGATTGGTTCTTTGCATGGCTATTTATGATGGTAATAGGACCGAATGGAGTCCAATTCGGTCTGTAATCATACAAGTAATTAACAAAATTGGATGACCGCAATGCAGGAGTCTGATTTGTTAATCATGAGTATGATTACAGACAGAATTGGATGACACTTAGTCCTGTCACCAATTAGGCAAGACTATGGCAAAATTTGGGAAAGAAACTAGACATCGGTAATACATTCGCAAAAAAAAAGTTAACTCAGTGAAATGTTCGACAACAGAGCATGCAACATGACGCGTTCTGTCTAAGTACATATATGTACACAGGCGTGACGTGTTAACTGTTCTATTACACTGTCCAATTACAAGCATGACATGTACACTGTCCTATTATTGCTCCAATTGGGCTGGTGATAACCAATCATGCTTGACAATTTTGTTATAGTTCTGATTACTTAGTACATAACTGGAACACAATCGCGTGAGTGACCAATTACAAGTATGCATTTTCAAAAAGTTGTAATTGGATACGTATGTGATTTGCATGTCAATTACATATGCTTCAATGGCTTCCTTCTTAACATTTCCAAAAGTGTTTATAACTTATAGAAAGTGCACACTGCAGACTCTTTTGCTCAAAAGGACTTTTGCAAAGTCTTTTAGTAAATTTCCATTTAAAGGACTTTTAGCTTGGAAATATTTATTGTTAAAAGACTATTAATCAGTAATTTGACCTTGTCTCATACAATTCTGAAATCATTAATCATGCTCATGATTTCAAATCGGCCTACCGCTTCACGCTCATCCGACTTTTGAAATTACTCGGCAATTACTCCCTAAATTGTACTCCACTCAGTCAAACTACTATTACGGATGTTTTTTTTTTCCTGCAAGATACCTTCTTGGCTAAAGTTACTGGCAAAATAGTAATGTTACATAAGCTTAATGGAAAACATGCTGAAATTAATTAGCTCGGACTTGGAACTAAACTTAACCAATTATAAAGGATACTATTATTAATCATGAATAACAATTAGAACGTAAACGGCGCCTGCTTAGCTTTGACGCTAATTGCGATAACATTCCTTTTGCACAGAATTAATTAAAGTTATTGGTTGAATCCGTAGAAAAAAGAATTATAAATTTCAAGTAGAACGTTCAGTTTAATTATTTTTGTTATTTTAAATAAATACGTGGCTGCCCAGAGAAGCATTGTTTACAATGGCTTTAAGACAAAAAGTACTAGTGTATTAGCTATCGCTTACCTTTAAAAATTCCTCTTCTGTCAAATCCCGCTCTAATTCCTCCAACTTCTCTATTTGGCGAAGCTTTTTTCTAAATTTACGGAGCTCAATGGCGATATTTTGCTTTTCTAAGTCGGCCATTATACACACGGACGAGAGAGAAGACTGGGAACAATAGTAGCGGTAGCCGTAGCGCTAGGGGTAGTGGTAGGGGGTAGGTGCCATCAGCCTTTTTCTCCACCCACATCACACCCTTCCCGTTTCTTCCGATTGTAGCGCACTAGCGCATGAAGTGTGAAACCTCTGTTTTCACTGCGATGGAAATTTACTTAAAAGTGATTTGTTCCGCCAAATCTCCTTAGCACTGTCTAGAACCTATGTGTTTACCAACTGGAAGATCTACAAGTGTGATAAACCGGAATTAAATTTACTTCGATTTATTTCGTCAATGTATTCATTGTGGTCTTGAGCAGAAACATTCTAATCGGAAGCGATCTGTGAAATTAAAAGAATATGATTTATGATTTAAACTTATGTAGAGCTTGATTTGTCTCCACTGTCACCTGCCTTCACAGACTGCCACATTCTAAATAAATAGATTTGAAAAATGTATACGTTTGAAAACATACACACGACCTTCATTTTGTCAAAGATTTGTCAAATAACTCACGTGTAATAAGAAAAGCTCTGATTTCATTGGTTCGTGAGCGGTACTTTTCGTCATCAAAGATATCAAGCAGGAAAGAATATAGATTGATAAGCGCATAGTCATTAGTCAAGCCTGCGTGCTCGTAATTGCCAAACAGGATTACTCATTCGCTGATTGCTTTGTTGTGTAAAGAAACTCTATGCTTGGTGTTTCGTGTCATTTCGGCTGCTTATGGAATGGTGCGCGCAAGCGGCGAAAAGCGGATTCCACTTTATTACCTCTTGATTCAAGAGCTTAGTTGTTGTTCGACAAGTACTGTGACAGTGTACTTGATGAGTCACTTAAAATAAATTTAAATCTGGCTCTTGAGGACAAATTGTTTCGACAGCGGGAACTCGCCAATCGATCTATCCGATATCATTTATTGTTGACCTCAATTTTCGCCAACTGAGGGTCAAATGCAAGCGATTCAGCGATGGCTGCGAAGTTTAGTGGAATTGTCGTGCAACTCTTAGCTATGTGGATTATTCAAACTTGTTGTTCATCATGTGGAGACCACCTTCAAGGCAGTTCCGGAGACCTTCGTTTTCCGATAAGTGGAGGAAATGTCGGCGAAAGACTTCAGTGTACATGGACAATAACAGTGCCAGTGAGGTTTCGCGTGAAAATTACTTTCACGGACTTTGTTATGAAAACATCATGTTGCTCGTGTGTAAATGATTTCTTAGAAATTCGCGATGGATCGCTTGACAATTCAACACTCATCGGACAATTTTGTGCCAAGAGAGAACCTAAATATGTGTTCTCTACTGGAAATGTAATATGGATTCAATTTACTTCCAATTTTCGTACCTACAGTGGGAATCGCTTTCGGCTGTCATGGGAGTCTGTATGTGGGAACCATTTCACGGAGACCAAAGGCAGCTTTACTTCGCCCGGCTATCCACTACCTTACCAAAACAACAAAGATTGCATCTACAGTATTGAGGTGCCCAAAGGAAGAATTAAAGTAAAGTTCGAGAGCTTTGACGTCGAAGGTCGAATGCCTGTTTGCTTATACGATTTTCTGGAAGTAAAGGAAATCAGATACTTCGAACTCTCAAGTACTCAAGCGGAGTCTCGAAGGCGTCGCTACTGCGGCAATGAAAAACCGCCGATTATATACTCAACAAGGGGTAGCAATCTGTGGTTTAGGTTTAAGAGCGACCTCTCTGGTGGGCAATCCGGATTTGTAGCGAATTATCGCACTATTTCTGCTGGAGAGGGGACGTGTGGAGGCACTCTTAGTGATCCGTCAGGCTTCATTTACTCTCAAAATTACCCATATCACTTTCCACCCGGGCAAGAATGCGTGTGGAAAATAAGGGTGGCTTCTGACATGTATGTCCATTTATACTTTGACACCTTGAACTTTGGGGTTAAAAATGATGGAGTCTGCGACAATGGATTTTTGGAGCTTTATGATGGGCTAGATGTTTCCTCTAACAAACTTGGCGTGTATTGTGGAGATTTAATGCCTAGCAAAATTATTTCTAGGACAAACCAGTTCATGATCAAGGCAGTGTCCAAGCTTGAAGGGGAAAATATTGGATGGTTTTCGTTGCGCTATGAATCATTGGCCAGGAGTGTTTGTGGGCTGCAAAAGTTCACTTGTGTCAACCGGCAGTGTGTTGATAGCCATGCCACATGCAATGGCGAAAAAGAGTGTGATGATGGCTCTGATGAGGAGGATTGTCCTGACACTGAAGAACCTGGTTTCCTTTCCTGGTACAGATTCTGGCCTGTCAGCATCGTAGGTGGGATGCTTATAGTGGGTGTCTGGCTTTGGAGGGCATGGAAAAAAATAGCAGCAGCCCGATCTGAAGTGGATGAACACCGTGCAACAACTTTGTCACCAAATGATATTGAAATGGTCTCACATACAGCTGAAGAAGCCCCCAAACCCCCAAGTTACAGTGAGGCTGTTGCACAAGAATATAGCCCTCCACCAACTTATGAGGAAGCCGTTAGAGAAGAAAACAACCCACAAAACAACACATTAGAAACAGATTCTACAGATGCAACCAGAGTTAATTCTGGCTTAAGTAATGGCAATGTGGCATCACCTGGAAATACATCTCATGCAGCGTCCATGGTAATATTTGAGAGGTCCCCTGGTAATGGCTCTCCATATGACAATCACAGAAGACGAACACCTGCCAATCAAAGAGTTTAATACCCTTCAGAACAATTTTCTGTTCACAAAATCACAGAGGATGAAAGTTAGCAACAGAAAATCAATGTATCTTGCTATGTGGCCATGATCACAGCAAGAGATTTAAACACAACATTGATAGAACAAAATCAGATGAATGTACACTGTTCAGGGAGTTACCATTTCATGTGATTGTCACAAGTATTAAGTCAGTCTCATGCTGCAAAATTTGCTTTGGTATTACAAGAGTGTATAACCAAGCTGAAGATGTTGCATGTTAATTAGAAACTTGTGCATTAACTGGGCTGGTGAATGGTAAATATGAGACTGGCATTTTTTTCTTTGCAAGCAAGACATTTTGACTTTTTAAATTGCAAGACCAAGACTTCAGTGTTTGAAATGCGAGTGCAAGACTTTCAGACTCTAAGACATTTAGACATCATCAATAGGAACAAGCAAAGAGATCAAGAATAATTCTTGACTATTCTTGTTTTAAGTCTCTCTTAGCCTTCCAAGAACATTCAGACTTCAAGACAGCTTTGTGAACAAATTGACTTCGAGACCCTCATAGCCAGTAAAAGACAACACTGCAAGACCCGTCAAACTCCACAAAAATTGTGAAAGACCAATGGCTATAAAGGCTGCATACAATTAGGCATAAAATACATCTTAAGTGACTAATGGTAGCTGTTGTGCACCGTCAAAGAAACTGTAGACATTTAACCACTCATGGAATGTGTAGTTTTAATATAAAACTCAACGTGTCCAATGTCATTTCTTGTTTCTTGTCATGACATTTTCCAAGAATGAGTAGCTTTACCTTGTTAACACCACATAAAATGTTGCAAATAATCAGCTCTACAAAAGAGCTCTTTGAAAGCTCTCCTTTGACTACACCAGGGTTACGTCTACAGAATTATTAGAACCACCTTGTTAAGCATATTTAATGGTACCACACAAGAGTACCACTTAATATCCTTTGTGTGAATATTTGTATAACCAAAGTTATCAGTTATAATCAGTCGCTACCTCACTAAATGTTGACTCTTCATAGTGAAGAGCTTATAATAAACTTGATGTAAATGTAAATCCTCCTTATTATTTACATTTCATTACTAATATTTCTTCCGTTTGAGAATTTGCTTCCTAATTCATCTTTCCTGTGATTATGGAGTCTCTCATTCTCATAACCTGCTTAATTAGAAAATTGTACAAAGCTGTAGGGAGAAGTTATCATTTTATCAGTCTGTTAGGTTAGGTGACAGGTGATGTCATAAAATTCTGAATGGCAAAAATTATATTAGTTTGTGAGTGTAGCTCACGATAATTTGCACATACAATAAAAGATGAAATTTTCCTGCTGAAATATGGGTTATTTTATTTTGTGGTTGTCTGTTTCAGTTTTCTTTTCAAAGTTTTTGGCATAAAAATTCATAATTAATAATTCATCTGTAGACTGATCATGCCTCATTAAGGGTTTAGTTCTGGCCAAATGGACTCTTATAGTTGCAAGTAGATACTAGTCCAACAATTTTCCTTACAAGCACCCAAAAGTCGCAAAAAAAGGCATAGTCATAACTTGTATTTTATTGGCTAATGGGTTGCTATGACAAGGAATCAACATCACTGAACTTGCGTTGTCTTGGATTGGGTGACCTTGCATAAAAACACATGAAAATTTGAACTTGACCAAAGAGAGTGAAAGTCATAGAGAGAAATAGCCAGTGGATGCAAGGCCTGGCCAAACTGAGTTGCAAGTAAAAACTTGTAACTAAGTGAATAAAGATGGTGAATTTTAAGCTTGGTAATGAAATGTGAAAGGTGAATTACCAGTAATCAACATGACATGAGCGTGGGACAAAGAAAAACTCTGAGTCCCCAACAGGAATTGAACCCATGACCTCCCGAACACATGGCAGGCGTTCTATTCATTGAGCTACGAGAACTCATGGAGAGCAGTCTCTACTTACAATGACTTCAACACCGCTAATCCTAGCAAAATGCACATGTCACATGAGTTCTCATAGCTCAGTGGTTAGAGCACCTGCCATGTGTTTGGGAGGTCATGGGTTCAATTCCTGTCAGGGACTGATTTTTTTTCTTTGTCCCATGCTCATTTCATGTTAACAATTCACCTTTCACAACTTGCAGATGTAGTTTGCGAGTCTGTCTGACAAGGCTTTAGGTCTTGGTAATACATGAAAACAAACAAACAAATGCAGATGTCCTCTACATCTCATTATGCATTACCACCACTAATAAATGTCCAAAGTGTTTTTACACCTCCTTTTAAATACCCTTTTCTACTGGAAAAGCTATTTACTATGGGACATTGCAAATACTTCATCTCTTTGCTGATATTAAAATGCTATAAAAATTTTAAAAAATACTACAAATAATTATCTTTTGTTTCATGTTACTTTGCCAACAACCCCATGTAAGGGACCTTTCTACAATAGCAAATTTAGTCTGTTTCTAGGGTGACCAAAGTCAATAACTACAATAATATAATAATTTTATTCACTCTTGTACTTAGATATTAATATGCATTTTAAGAGAAATAAGTAAGTAAAGTACAATTCGAGTCTGGAGACTGGAATAACCCGTAAGTTTTCAAGTCAGTCTCCAGTCTACAACATAGATGAAAGCTTATAATTTAATATTTTTCACATTTTTCACAGCGTAAAGCCACTTCTTTTACAATAACTGCAGTAGTTATCTCATTGGCTAATTTTCATTGACAGTTAAGCAGACAGACACATGAATTTATCTACGGATCCACTCAGCTATCACCCCAAGGATCCACAACTACTTTGACAATGTCATGACTCACAGATCCACATGTTATGACAAAATTCAAGATCAATAACAGAACAGATGCATGAAAAACTGGTGTCAATTTGTTAAATTGCACTTTGTTACACATAAGCAGCATATTGTAAGATCAGTGTTTCATGCCAGAATCGAGGCATATGGACAATCATTTGGCCAGAAATAAACATGTCAAATCACTTGCAAAGCTTATTATTGGCAACATCATCACTTTAAAATATGGCTCTAGTTTATATCTAGTCAAAAAACCATGAAACAGGCAGCCAGCTTGCATGAAACGAGGGAAGTGGGAGGGGGGGGGGAGTCAGGGGTTATGCCCCCCCCCAAAAAAAAACACCATATATGCTTCCTAAGTTTCTTTTTGTTCATCAAACATGTATTCTGATATCAACTAAATTGTGACATTTCTTAATTCTAATCACCAAAAATTCCAATCTCGACTCATTGCTAAATGAATGAACTAGTCTCTCACATAAAATAAACTAAGCATTGTTTTCCCAAAGCATTTCTGCATTTTCTTTTGCTTGAGAGCATTAATGCCACTGTATCAGGGCCTGAATCATATGAAGTAGTTGTAAGATATATATTAAGATAGACAAAAAATTATGGCCTGACTCATCTGTGAACTTAAGGGTATTCTAATGAATTAAAAATATAAACATTGCTAAGCTATGAACCTATCTGTACTAACAAAACGATATCTATGATTATTAGATTGCATCAGGTTTTGAATTTCAACTCTTAATTAAGAGGCACACTTTTGGAACAAGCAATGAAATCGCATGCAATACATAATTTGTCAATTTGCCCCTAGTCAAAACACACTGAGTATTCCACTGTAGTTATGAAGGAAAGAAAAACACTTTCTTGGTTAACATTACTACAGGAGCAGGCATCTGCTTTTTTCTACTAAATGACTCAAACTCTGTTGCAACTTTACGATTAACTCGAATTAACATACTGACAACATCTTCTTTGTGAGCGTAAGTGCTGAAAACATCAACTATGGCTTGGACAAACCAGGAGCCTTTCTGCAGATTGCTCCAGGACACATATCCGGGTACAGTGGAGTATGCTACCAACAAGTCAGCTTCGGCAGGAAGATTTTCTGGCTTGACAAATGTCTCAACCTTGTCTGTGGGAACGGCCGCATTAAGGAGCTGTTCAGTGGTTTTCTTTACATGGAATTCTCCGGGGATATGGGCACCATCTGTGATGTCGGCACCATGATCAAAATCACTTCCACGACATGCTTGTATGAAAAACAACTTTGGTTTGCCGACTAGGTCTTTAGCCATGTACCCATTGAAAAGTGCAAGTAGATCTGGTATTGACACAAGAATTCCATCAACACCATAAATTTGCCCTTCCAAGCCATGACTTAGAAGACAGACTACCATAGAATCTGCAGCTCTATGATCATCTAATTTAGCAAAATGGAAGAGAGTTTCCTTGAGCTGTTTTGAAGTTTGATTTCTAAACATTTTCACCTTGTACTGCAGTTGTGTAAACAGTCCTTCAAGCTTTTTGGCATCTAGGTCAGAACCACCTCTTCTATTAAGATGCTCAAAGTCTACATTGTTCACAATTAAACACCAGCCATGAGGTTTGCATTTCATGGAATAAACAAAATCTTCATCGGTATTGCCTGAGGAAGTGGCAACATTTGACTTTACTACGGTCACTTGTTGGGAAGGAAAAGGACTGCTGTCACCATCATTCAACTCTGTCAAGATGTTGCCTTTGTTTTCAGTAGTGGTACTTGAAACTGTTCCTTGAAAATTCAAACAAAATGTGTTTCTTTGTTACACATTATCACTACAGAGGGTTCCGCATCCTGTCATATCCTAAGGATTTCTTGCCAATTTAACGGTGTTGGGTAGTTCCATAAATTATCTATACCTCCCCCAAGGAAGGGCTTTATCCTAAGACCCACCACTCCTCTGGAAATCCAATTAAGGTTACCGTGTACCTTCAGGGATGTCTCAAGTCAAAATGATGCAGCACGCTTGTGTTAAACTGCAAATACCTAAACCCCTATATCAAGTTAAAGCTTATAAGACAGGCTAGCTAACTACATCCACCATTTTGTGGTATTATGAATCGTCAAATTTTCCACTACGTCTAAATGCGAGCATCTGACTTGGCTTCTGACCGCTTTAACTCAAAGCGAATTTTATATTTCGCTAATTTGATTTGTTTTTCGGTTTCTGGAGCCAAAGTACTCAAAAACTGTGTCTGCGTTTTGTCAAATTCGATTGCATTACAAAGTTACAGAGTATTTTTAAAACAGGGCCAAAAATAATTTTAGTGATCGTACAGAAATAGCTCTCAACAAAGAAGTTTTGAGAAATTCAAAAATTGCAGACACGGTTTTGTTCTTTGTATGTTAAACAAACTTCCCTCCAAATTTGGAGTCAGTTGAACAAATCCCATTTGAGTTGTAGCTCTTAAAAGTGACCCTATCTGGCAGAAAATTCAATTCTAGAAAACAGCTTTAGAAAAATCGCTCTATTTGTAAACAAACTCTGCCCACAAAGTATCCGCAAATACCTTCTCAGATAACTGGGCGAATCAGTGCTGGGAAGGTTTTCTTCCGGTAATCCCCTGATAAAATTTTTGCACAATCCATCTCCACAAGAAGTCTTCAAAATTTTGAGTGAAGCTTCAATGTGAATACTGCTTTTACCGTTTCTGTATGTTGGGAAAGATAAAAAAGGCCACCAAGACTCGCCCTAAAACCAATGAGGCCAGACGAGCCGGACGAAGGAATTGATGCAGAGAAAGCGTGACGGTTTCGAACAAAGACAGAAATTTTATAAACTAAACAAAAATCTACCTATCAACTCGCCAGTTCAGAGAAAGATTCCCGTGAAAAACGTTTTGGTTGACTGCATACACGTCAACTGGTTGTCAACAGCCTGTCAGTCAGAAGGGAAAGTTTTACTTCCGGTCAAAACAAAAACCGTGTTTTCTCCACCATAATTTTATATTTTTCATTAATTTTTTTTATAGATGAAAGATCATGCATACAACAATTTATTTACCACAAAATCAAAATTTCAAGAAAATGGTCCGTCTGAAGGTGCACGGTAACCTTAAGTGAAAAATGAAATTTCCCTTGAAACTTTCCCAACATGAGTGATCTATTAGACAACTTGTAAGTGGAATCTTTATTAATGATTTATTTTTATTCCACTTTGGGGGTCCATAAGGGTAGTCTGTGGACCGGGGATCACTGTTTCAAGTTACACTATTACTCCTTAGCAATTTTGTTTGGCTTCAGTTCTCCTGACAGGCAGTTAGGGATATCAATTAAGTTAGAGAAATCTCATAGAAAGAAGAAGAAGGCTTTATCTAGCGTGTAGCAGGCGTTAAACGGGGTAGAGGAAGGCAAAGCACAGATGGGAGAAGGAGGGCGTGATGAAGAAGTATTTTTTCTAAAGAAAAACAATGAAGTGAAAACTAAAGTGCAAAATGGCTAAAATCGATACCCAATTTATGACCAAAATGGCTGAAAAACCATACCCTTCGGGGCTGCACAAACCTATATAGTTTATATAAGGGAGTACCCCCCCCCACCCAGGATGCCTAAATCCAGATATATCTTCCCATGTTGATTTTTCTGATGCAACTGGATTCAAAACAGACATTTTATTTTCCTATGTATGAGTGGATTCATAAAGTCTAACATACATGAAGTAAGGAGAGCTCAGCTCCCCATCTCCCTAACCACAACCAAATAAGCTTATAAATTCATAAATATGTCCCTTTAATGAAAGGCTTTGGGCCAGCACATTTTTTCAGACAAAGTCATTCGAGCTTGTCTCGGACGGTTTAAGGTGTTCCCCTTTCAAATACACCCAGCCAAAATACGATAAAGAATGATTTTGTTAAGATAGTGGCAGAAATATTGAATAAAAGATAAGTCTAATAATCACTAATTACCTGTAGCAGTTGATTCGTTCGTTTTAAGCAAATCCACCAGGTACCCTTGGCCGTCAGTATTAGCTAGCGCATGGCAAAACACATCGAACGAGTGTGGTCCTCGGCGAGGTAGAATGTCCAATAGTTTTTCTGCTTGGGCTCTCCGAGTCGGCTGTGCCCTGACGCTGTCAAGGTCATTCTCCGAGAAACATTTTTCCTGAAATAGATAATTTGAGAGTTGTATTGCCTCTAGATCTTGTACTAATGCAAGCCTATTCTTTCTCAACAAATCTCTGTGCTTTCTGTCCATTTCGAAAGTATTTTCTGCTCAGTTTCGTCTTTCATTTTTCGTGCATATTCGTCTACACTCGTCCTGGAAAAACTACAATGCAATGTTTTGTAACGTGCTGTGCAATTGGTCGATCTGCTGTGAAAAAATTACGCGCCAATCAGAAACCGTGTTATAATATGGTGAGAGCTGATGCTGGAGAGGTCAGTGGTAAACACCATGAGAACAGTAGTTTTATGTAAAAGATGGCGGAGTTTCATCCATGTCATGGAAGTCTGGTATTTTTAAGCAACGAGAACCGTAGCGCCAGGAGACGAAGCTCAGCCGCAGAATTTAACAATGGCCTGATATTCAGTAAAAACCCACTGAGAGACAATGAACTATTCGAGGTACGGCTGGACCGTAAAATCGGCAATTGGTCTGGGTCTTGGGCTATTGGTGTGACAACTGGTGATCCCAGCGTTATGGAAATTCCCTCCAGCTCAACGGGCCTCAAAAATGGCTCGTGGATTATGTCAGGGATGTCCATTCTGAAGGATGGGTCTTCTTTTGTGGAGGAGTATGCTCAGCAGGACCTTGACGAACTTAAAGAGGGCGACAGAGTTGGTGTTGAAAGAAAGGCTCGCGGAAACTTACATTTCTTTGTTAACGGGGTGGATTTAGGGGTAGCGGCCACAAACATTCCTCAAAATGTTTTCGCTGTCGTAGATTTGTACGGAAGATGCGTTGAGATATCAATTTATAAGCCATACAATCGCTTACCGGGTAAGTAACTATAGTAAAGTGAACCCTAGTAACCACTTCTCGTTTAACTTGACTTCAACTTAATTAACTTATATGTAGAGCTACCGGTATATCTGATATTAATGACTGTTTATTGATCTTGGGGGGTCCTTTAGATATTTAATAGAATGAGTGAAGAGATTTCGGCAATTAAAGCTGTTGATGTAATATTCCTTTGTGTATCATTGAGAGGATTTTATGAATCTCATAAAATTAATTTCCTCTTAAATCTGGGAAATGGTTCTGATATTGAAGTATCTGTGGTTTTATAACAGAGCTATTGCCTTGTCAGAAACTTTCTGTAGTTAATGTTAGTTTGTCTGCAGGTACATCTACAACTCTTTCACAAACTGCTCCATCAACTGCCTCAGTGTGTTTCCATCCTCACTGTGGATCATTAATAAGGCTCTCCAATAATAACAGAACAGCAGAACGACAGCGACCAACAGAGGAATTCAAAAATGCTGTGACACTTACAAATGTACCTTTACGAAATGATGAGCTGTTTGAAGTAAGTGGATAATAAAGACAGAGATGAGTGAGTGTTTTTTTTGTATGGTGAACTGTCTTAAGGTATTCCTGGAGGGAAATTTTGCTAGCTGTTCTGTTTAGAGAAATGTCCGCCTTAAACAGTGTTCAGTCACATGAAAACAAGTGAAATTCATCAGGATCAGCAAGACTGTTTGGTCTGCCTTAGTCAGGTGTCTGCCCTGCTTCAGTGTCTGCTTTGAGTGTGCTGACTGTAAACAACCTCTGAGAAGTAATATATCACACATGACCATATTTGACCACATTTCCAAACTCCAGGAAGAGAGAAGAAAATAGGATGTGTAGCACAGTACTTTTGGCAAGCTTTAAGGTGTTCGGAAATGTGGTCAAACAGGGTTGAGAGTTTAAGAAGTGTCTATATAGCATGGACGCACTGTGGCCTCATGGTTAGTTTGCTGGGCTCCAAATTAAATACCCAAGGTTTGAGCCCTGACTGATGGCTCACTTGGCTTGTATGCAGACTTAACAGTATCTTACCTAGTATATAGCATGTTTACATTATTGGTAATAAGAATTACAATCAATTTAAGTAGATAATGTCTGTTTTCTAGGTTGAAATACAAGGCATAACAGAGTTGTGGGCAGGTTCCATAGAAGTGGGTGTCACAAGTCACAATCCAGACGACATTGAATTACCACCCACCATGACAAGTATGCCAACAGGGACATGGATGCTCAGCGGAACGTCAATCATTGTCAACGGCAAGGAAGCACTGAGGGAGTACTCAAGCATCAACCTAGAAACACTTAAGGTACTCAAGATTTGTTTTGACAGTTTCTTTGACCAGTCTCTAGTTAAGCTGTTTTCTGTTTCACCATCCTCCTCATACTTCACCCTGTGGTGTTGCATGTATCAAAATTTAATGAGTTGATCGATTAAGTTATATTTAAAAGTACTGTAACTGTGGGTAATACTAAATTGAAGCCTACAGTCTTTATCTTTGACCTTTGCTATTTTGTGCATTTCAACCAGCACTACAAAGGTACTCACTGGCTTCAAATCCTCTCAATACCTGATTTATTGTCTTAAATCGTAAAAACAAGTTCTATTTTTTTCTTGCCCTGTTGTAATCAAACCTTAAAACAGAGGATAAAAAGAAGTATTTTGATTTGCAATTTAAATACAAAATCAAACTCTAGCTCAAAGTTGAAATTCTGACTCAAACTTATAAACTGGATAAATTCTGAATTGTGATCTTGAATATTTGTTTTTCTTTCCTTAGGCTGGAGACAAGATTGGAATACTGAAAAAAAGTACTGGGTCTCTTCATTTCTTTATTAATGAGCAAGATCAGGGTGAAGCAGTTAGCAATCTCCCTGCATATGTTTATGGTGCTGTTGATATTTATGGTGCTACAGTGAAGGTTTCTATAATATCAGGCAATCCAGTACAAGAGCAAGATATTGAACCATCTAATAGTATGTACGAGTTATTTTAAATTTTTGGCATAGCCTTGAATTTAATATTAATTTAGTTAAATGTGACTATATTTATTAATTTTGGCAAGGCTAAACTTAAGGCAATGCTGGCCAGCAGTTAGGCTTTATTTCTATTGCTCGCATGCTGCAGCCTGCCATGCACGCATCTCCCCAAACAGTGGCTGGTAATAGAGTCTAGCCAGTGGTCTCCTTCACTAATCTGGCTTGGTCTTCACAGGGTTTAGTTAATTTATAACTCTCCCACTTAGGTCAAGCCATTGTTTGCATGATGCTCTTTGCTTCTTGAATTTCCAGAAAAGAGGACAACCTCACATGTTATACCCAAATTTTTGAAAGTGTCTCTCAATTTTCCTCCTGGAATTTCTGGAATTTTCAGTTGAATGGTTCTCATTTCAGAAATTCTAATATTTTCAATATTTTAGAAACTTTGCCAGGAAATTTCTGTGTAGTATTTGATCCCGTCTTGAAAGAATTTTTTGGTTGAATGGAGAGTTCCTCTTGTTTGCTTTGTGTTTTTCTGACCCTTACTTGTACTGCTTTAGCATATTTTAATACAGAATCCTGATGGCCATATTTGGGAATGAAAACTTCTGACAATTTGGAAACGCTGTATGATATGATGGTCACTCTGAACGTGTGTTTTTTTCTAGGAGATCAACCTTTGGTGTGATTTTTATTTCAGATGAAAATATAGTTAATATTCCTGGAAATGCACTTGTCTTTCATCCACGGTGTGGGGCATCAGTTTCCATATTTAATGGCTATCGTAGTGCACATCGGCCTAGGTATGGATACTATTAATTATTTTTATTATAAATTGAACTCACTATTTCTTTTTTGATTGGCCGAAAGCATACAGTGAATTTTTGAAGTCAGTGCCTGTGACGTCATCTAGCTGCAAATTGTACAATAATCATGTTAAGGACACTCGAGGTCACCAGTAATCGTGTCATTTATGACTGCAGTGTGTGATTTCTAAGGGTAATCATGTCAAGTTCATGCTCTGTGTTGCTTGTCATCAGTGAAGATTCAAAACATGTCTATATTTTTTCATTCAATGAATAACTAAAAAATTATTATTAGATTCAGTTTCAGTGATATCCAGAATAATGAAGGTGTTTGTAAGGTTGTCAGCCTCAGGCTTCAGCCTTGGCTGATTATCACTACCTTGACCTTGATTATTCTGGATATCACAAAAACCATGTCCAATAATTGTTTATTAATAATAATAACAATAGTAAGTCATTTATTATATATATATAGATTTTTTTCCATGTCCAAAAGCCCTTTACATTGTATGTGGTAAAACAAGATTATAAAACCTAACCTAATCACTATAATTTATAATAATTAACAGCAAATCCACAAGCACTCATTGGATATGAGATGGTAGATAGTGAATGAGACAAGTAGCATGGAGTTTGCTATAATCATCTCATATCCACTAAGCTAGAGTGGATTTGAACAGTTGTTTGATTAAAAATGCCTCCAAAATCACACATCCATGTACTGTATTGGCAGTGCATGATATAACAGCTCATATATCATGATGGCTAAGCCAATGAAAACTCTTGAATTTAATTATCCAATGAATCCAGTTCTTAATAAGAATTGTTTTCGAAATATGTTGAGCAGTTCTTTCTGTTATATCTTTCACAACTTACACTTATGATTATTCTACTTTGAAACTACTCAGCAATAATGCTTTCCAGCATTTTAAGAAGTCATGCAGAAACTAGTTTTACTCAGCTCGATTAGCTTTTTAGTTATTCTTAGTAAATGTTTACTTTTTTGTACTGTCTAATGTATTATATTATAAATTAAGTTTAACTTTTTTATTTGGTAATAAAGCTTGTTGTTGTTGTTAACTTAAAAGTTTCCCTGCTTCAAGTCACAGATGTACTGCACCCTTTAGTGGGGTGAATCCTGAAAGAAAATTAAATTAGTCCATTTTTATTTACTTTCACTACCTTTAGAGCCAATGAAGAATTTAACAATGCCGTTGTTCTAACAAGTCGACATCTAGATGCTAATGAACTTCTTGAAGTGCGTGTTGACAAACATATGACAAAATGGGCTGGATCACTAGAGATCGGTGTCACAACCCACAACCCTGAAACATTAGAGTTTCCATCGACAATGACAAACGTACAACCACCTGGCACGTGGATGATGTCAGGGGGGAGCATAGTTTGTGATGGTGTCACTAGTATTGAAGAGTATGGACCAACACTAGATGAAATCAAGGTAAAGGAAGCCTAATCTGTTCACTGCAATAATTTATTGTTAAAAGTGTGTTTTACTCAATTATTTGAGCCTCAAATTCTTCTTGATTTATTACTGTAACGGTTGTTTAGAGGAAATCACTGCAAACTACCATGTAGCACTTAACTTAATTTTTGCAGATTGTATGTCATTAGTTCCCAGTGGAAATTTCAGTGAATTTAAGCCACAAAAATTTGTTTGGGAGCGTAAGCCTCAAGAAATCACCAGTCTGCAAAATAAACATCCCACAAAAATTTTGTGCTACATGGTATATCACAATTTCACTTTCAAACAGTTATTGTTTTCCTTGAGTTATTTCTATGTTATAATAATTCTGTTCACTGAGAGCATTTGATTTGAATGGGGAATTTCATTTTCCCTTAAGCAAGTGAAAATGGAACATTTCAATTTTGGTGACATCAAGGTTTGTATGTTGTAATCTTGTCAACCTTCTTAAAAAATTGTACACAAAATACAGAACTAAAAACATATTCTTTTCTTCACTGATTATTTTTTTCATTTTGCCAGGTTGGCGACACAGTTGGTGTGATGCGCAAGGATGACGGTTCTTTGCATTTCTTTGTGAACAACAGTGATCTTGGTTGCGCAGCTCAGGGTGTCCCAGCTAGCGTGTATGGTGTGGTTGACCTGTTTGGTCAGTGTGCTCAAGTCACTATTATATCAAGCTCAGGGACACAGGAAAATGGAGATGTCCCCAGAACCAATTCTCAACTTAATAGTAAGATTAGAATTAATTTTAGTGTTTGTTTTTCTCATCAAATATTTTTAAATCTTTGCTCTTATCACTGTAGAAACTTACTTTAGATGCTCTTTGGCTCAGGATTACTGATCAGAGACGCATTTACACATCTGTCAAGATTAAAGTAATGTGAAGAAATATTCCCTATTTTTTGGAGCAACTTGACATAAAATTTGGCAAAACGATTTCCTAGCAGAATTCTGTGTTGCATTTAAATTTATTTTCAGTAATGACAAACCTTAAAATGTCTCCTTCCCTCTGAGAAAAAGTTCTTGTTGCTGTAAAATGAAATAAAGTTGCTTTAAATTAAACAGTTCTCTTTAAAGAGAAATGTTTATTTGTTAAATTAGTTATCTTTTTGTTTGGGATTTTTATTGCAGTGAATTCACATGACAGTGCTGAACAAGAACAACAGCTCATGGAATGTTCTTCATTGACCCCATCTCAGGTGGTTACTCCCACTACAAATGACAATTTTTTTAAGTTCAGTTCTTTTCATGGTGGTCAAGTAGCTGTGAGTCACAACTCCCGCAGTGCTGTACGCATCAATCCTTTGTGTGAATTCAATGATGCTATTGTAATGAGTCACAGGCCTTTGAGAGATGACGAGCTCTTTGAAGTGATTGTGGAGAATCTTGTTAGTCGCTGGTCTGGTTCAATGGAAGCTGGTGAGTAAGTCAGCCTCTGGATATACCTGTGTGTTTTTAATAACATGTTAACACTTGGGACCTATCCCTAAGCAGAAACCGGGGGAGGTTAAGTAGAAGTAGAAGAGGTGGCTAATCTTACTTCAAAATCCCTGGGTCTTGCAAAATTTTTGTTAAAAACCACGGGTCTTGCAGTCTTGTTTTTTTTTTAGCAATTATGTTCATCTTACAGTCTCAACTTTTTTTCACTAAGCTGTTTTGCAGTCACAATTTTTTGCAGTGCTAAGAAAGTGCCAATTGAAAAAGTACAGAATCTCTTAAGCAAGCTCACATTTAAAATGCTCTGAAGTCTCTGTCTTCCCCCCTTTTTTTAGTCAGAATGTCTCTGGCTCACAAAGGGAATCAATATTGCTAGTCTTGCCTTCTCGCAAAGTCTTGCATTTACAATTGTAACCTCCATCTTTAGGCATCTATGTGACAAGATTGCACAGGTGTAAAGCATGGAGGGAGAGTAAACATGAAGTTATCTTGGCTTTGTGAATGTTGTAAAGAAAATTCCATTTACACAACACAATTTCAAACATATCAAAAGCTGAATCATACTACAAAAATCACTGAACTGTGGAATGGACAATCACTGTCTTTTGCTGACCTACCCACATTATTTCATGTTATTTTGAGTTGACTGTAAATGAAGCTCATACTAAAGGGGGGGGGGGTAAAGAGGAAGAAGCAGATAAATGCTATTTTAGAGATATTTATCTGGAAAGAATTGAAAGGGAAGGAAAGTGGGAGTGGTCACTATAATTATAGTGTATTCCTGATACACAGGACTACTACTTCACAGGTTTGGGAGTAGTCCATGCTTCAACCAGGTGATCAGAGAAGTTTCTTTTAAACTTTCAAACTTTGCACCCATTCCATGGTTCGTATTTAGTTATTTTAGGTATCAGCGACAGATTTCTGCCTGATTATTCATTATACACAGGACTACTGCTTAAAAAGTTTGGGCGCAGTCCATGCTTCAACCAGTTTCATTCAAAGTTTACTAACTTGAAAGGAGTCATGGTGGCCTGATCTCATAGCATGTGCACTGGACTCCTAATCAAGCTTTGCAGAATTGAGCCCTGTCCCAGGTTATTTTTTTTTTAATTCTTGTGCAAGGAAATGCTGGTGTATAAATTGCTGGCCTATATCGGTTATCACGGGAGAATGGGAACAGGTCTAGTCATTTACTGTAATGTTACTGAAACTTGGGTTATGGTAAAACTCCAAAGCTTTGAGACAATTTAGCTGAATCTTAGATTAATTGAATTGTTTGTTACTAATCTTTTATTATATACTTATGAATAAGGGTTTATTGTTGTTTGTATGGACAGGAGTAACAACAGTGCCCCCTGATCAGCTGCAGTTTCCAAGCACCATGACTGATCTTATAAGTGGGGCATGGATGGTGTCTGGGGCCTCTGTGCTGCAGAATGGTGCGACAACCAAAAATGGGTATGCCTGTGACTTGGATAAGTTAGAAGAAGGGTCCCGTCTTGGAATAATGCGTAAGTCAGGGGGATCATTGCATTTCTTTGTCAATGGAGAGGACTGTGGTGCCGCTGCTATGAGTGTGCCATCAGGTACAGAACATATTTAGATACTTGGGATATATTTCATATTTTCAAGCCATGTTGTCTCATGGACATGTCTCAACCATAATGTATTGGTTTTAAGCCCTCAGCCTATTTAGATTTATGAGGGATTTTAAGAACTTGGCCTTACATCCCAATTATTTGTATCTACAGTGGCTGTGGGTATATTAAAAGATTGTTTTCTACACTTAAATTAAGAGCTATGGTTTATTATTAATCGAGACTGCTTTCTGTTTTCTAAGGGTCAAGCTAGCAAGCAATGTAAGCAAAGCTCATACTGTACATGTAGCAGTGCCCCTGCAAACCTCTCTGGAACCCCCCAAATAATATTAGTGAAGCTGCTGAATTGGCTTAACCTTGCCTAAATTCCATTTAGCCTCATTAAAAGTGACACAACAGCCTGCAAGTGGCCTATGGTCTATAACCAGAATTTCACAGTATATGCGAACAAATTAGTTTTGGCCTAGGACACGATAATAAAGTATTGTTTTGTTTTCCCTTACATTTGTTGGGTTTCATTGTTGTAAAAAACACATAATATTACTCTCAATGGTCTATGTGTCTCAACATTTTAAAAATCTTTGTGAACTCTTGTTAGGAGAAATGTATGATAATATTCATACAGTACCCTTTTCCACAGAGGGTGTTTTGGTGTGAATCTTGTTATCCCTCTAGACTGGAGCCCCCCCCCCCCCCCACCTTCAAATTTTCAATAACCCTCCTTTGGGTGGGAATGGATGTTTTCTGCACTATGTCAGTGACATGTCAGTGACATGTCAGTGACATGTCAGTGATACTATGCCAGGTTTTTTGAACTGCAGGTACAAAACAAGTACAGTGTAGCAATGCATTTATTGATGGGCAGAGGGCATAGATGCCCAGTGTTTTTCTGTTTTGCAGAAATTTTAATTGGAGGCCTGTAATTACAATTACCAGTATTATTATTGTAAGTTGTAATATAAAAATTAGGCACACAGAAAACAAATCACATTCAAAAGAAATAAAAGACAGCTAAACTCAGCTGTGATTTCTAACAGGAATTTATGCCATGATTGACTTGTATGGCCAGTGTGTGCAGATTTCTATCCATGATGAAGATTACAGAGGATTTCAAGTCATGCCAGTTCCTGGTGAACAGACGACAACTGAGCCTATCCCTACAGCAGTGCAAGAACCAGCCAGTATGTCAACATACATATTCTCCTTAATCACTACCATTTATTTCTTTTAATGTTGGTTTTGTAAATTTGGTATTACATCAAATCAGTTGATAAACTTTGCCATTTGTCTCACACATTTGTTCGAAAATGTTGTGACTGTGTATGGAGAAATTGGATTTTGATCACTGTTGAGGCTTGAAGAGCTTACTGCTACAGAATGATAATTGACCAGTGTGTTTCACTCTACCCTATGCTGCTTCACCCTGCTAAGCAATTTTCTCTTAAATTATGCTGTTCACTCACATTCTCACTTGCTGTGTAGATTTGAATTTAAGGTTTTTCTGTGCAAACATTAAAGGCTGCATCACAGTTTGCATGACTTGAAAAGTTTAACCTAAAGTTTGTGGTATATAGTCTGTGTTAATCTTCTCTATCCTTAACAATGCTTGTTCCATTATGGTTATCTTTTTATCTCCATATTAGTATAATATTATTCTATATTCCTTCAATTTCAGAGTAATCTTGTACTTGGCTGAAAAAAAAACTCAAAATATTGTTACTGAGCTCCTTTAAATTGTACTGTTTACAGCCATCTATTTTGTCATATTTTTATTTGATCTTTAAACTTGCAAATAATTATAATCATGAGAGAAACTGGACAGTAGTGCAAAACAGGAGACTTGACTTGAAATTTGTTTGACTCGCTTTGTTTGCCTCCCCACCCCCACCCATGTGTACTTCATGCTTGCTTCTTTTTGGCTTGTGTTAAAAAAATAGGAAGGCTGTCAACAGTCTTCATTAAATGTGATTATGATATTCCCTCTAGGTAAGGTGAAATGTGGCTTTCACTCTTGTTGTGGAAGAAACATTCATCTTGTGAACAACAAAATGACTGCCTCGAGGTCGACCGGCTTCAATCATGGTCTTGTGTTCAGTGCAAAACCATTGGAAGAAGATGAAATATTTGAGGTAATTGACACCATTATGGCTTTGGTGTTATGATAGCTTCTACTGTGTACTGTGGGGGAACCACTGTTTAATATGCTTTGAGTCAGAACGAAGAACCAGAAACTGTCCTGGGTTCCTAACAATGAATGCAAGACAAGTGACTCCCACAAAATTTGTCATTATTTATAAACAGGACTAACACATCGTTAGGGAAACTGATGAGTTGTATGAGGGAATCCTAAAGAGAATGTTGGGTACAAATATTGTTAAAATGAGGGAGGAGGGATGGAGTTGATTGAATAGTAGTTCTTTAGAAGCTCTCCGGAATACTTGCCTTTGTGATTGGAAAATTGTGACTGATTGAAGACTTTTAGATTCACAAACAAAATACTCTAATGCACAAAATGTAAGCAGGAAATTATTGGCTATGGCATGTTAACAAATCAAAATCTCAGAAGTGCAGTGGTTCTATTTTCCGCTATCACTTTCCAGTAAGTGTTGCCGTGTCAAATATACGTCTTCTCTCTTTTCTGTATTTTGATTGGTTAAATCACCGTATGTTACAAAATTACGTAAAGCAAAACCTTTGGTGTATGAGATCTGGTAACAGCATTTTTTTGTGTCTTGCCATTATTCAAAGAATTTCTGGGCTGAGGTCATCAAATGGCTTGAAAATCTTGACATA
>OMLO01000535.1_pt1 | contig 25065 bp, 8 predicted proteins | sample 1674811 | NCBI WGS metagenome assembly OMLO01 (sample SAMN06265003, study PRJEB25207) | coral metagenome | isolation source: Coral host | place: Mexico:La Bocana,Puerto Morelos, Mexico | collected 2008-11-13
TTTGATGTTTCTTTAGAAATGTAAAGCAATCCTGAAAATTATTTTGGTTTCATATTCGACGAATTTACTGAGGTTGACTAGTCTATTATTATATTATTATAAATTATTATAAATGGGAAACACTTATTAGCTTCTTGGGGGAAAAGAAAGAAACAACACGTCGGAGGGAAAAAAGAAAAGAAAAAAAAGATCGTGTTTGCCTGCCCGTCTGTTGAACTCTCCCCCTTCATGCTTTCCAATACAGTATACCAATGCATTGAGCTACATGTAACTTAACACATAGGTCTGCAAAGCGTGTTTGTCTATAACGTTATTGCGGAGTCAGGGCAGTGATTAAAGCATGATTTTAAGAGGTTTAAATAAGGGACAGGAGAAAGAACTTTATTTTTGGAACAAAGCCAAAATATTTTCATTTTATATGCTTATACTGATGCATGTACTTCATCATACAAAATAGTCGTAGGCTCAAAGAGGCCTTTGATTCACAATCAGGGTAGTTCTACACTCTTTACCTTGAAACAAAGTTGGTGACCCCAATTTTGAATTTTGTTTTGCATTTCTGATACAAATAACTCATTACTTGACTGCAATAAGAATTTTTAAAGAGTATATTGACTGCAAATGTTTCTCGCAAATATCCTGAGTCAAAAGGCTTATGCACTGTTTTGATTATCACCACGAAAGTGCCCAGATCTTTATTTAGAAATACTTAAATATGCTTCTGAGTGGACATGTACAATTTCTTTTCTGTTTTGTATACTAGATATTCATAACTTGTATATACACTTCTTGTTTCTGAAATATGTAGTTCTCCAAGTTTTCATTTTTCACTTTTGTACATCAACAGATATCTGAAGCGCTTCAAGGGAGTGAAGGAGAAAATACTGAAGAGTTGGTGTCGGCAGATTCTCAAAGGCTTACTCTTTCTTCACACAAGGACTCCTCCTATCATTCATCGTGACCTCAAGTGTGACAATATTTTTATCAATGGTACAACTGGCTTGGTAAAAATTGGAGATTTGGGGCTTGCAACTTTAAAGAAATCCTCCTTTGCTAAAAGTGTGATAGGTAAGAGATGGCATTTCCAGATAATTATTTGGCAACTTCAGCTTAATTTTATAGTGGTGACCTACATGCTAGTACACAGTAGTTACAGGCAAGCAATTTACTTTCCAAGAGGAATGACCACTGCCACAATTACATTTAATAATATAGTAACTGAAAACCAGATCCACTTTCAATTGAGTATTGTAAAACCAAAACCAAACCAATTATTTACCAATTAGACTTCTCAGCTAATCTCACACCATAGTAAAACCAAAGCTAAAGTAATTACCTGATTACCTTGAAACTCAATATTAAAACTGCTCAAAGTTACATGTTACGTTATAAGTATAAGGTATAGCAGAGCTCCGGCAGCCTCAAGGGCAACAAGGACAATCTATACTGTTCAGCTTGGTTGGTTAAATCCATCTTTGAAAAATTCATTTTCACCTTGATATGTGCGCATTATATATTCAGTTTAACTGAAATTGAAATTGCTTTGTGTTAATGAATATTTTTATGCTAAGTAGTTCAAACTAACATCTTTTATTTCATCAGGTACTCCTGAATTTATGGCTCCAGAAATGTATGAAGAACATTATGATGAGTCAGTTGATGTCTATGCCTTTGGGATGTGCATGCTGGAGATGACTACACTAGAGTATCCTTATATGGAATGTCAAAACCCAGCCCAGATCTATCGCAGAGTTGTCAGTGTGAGTTAATTGTTTTAAAATTTATCAGAGTCTGTTTTGCCATCCTTTTCCTGTCTTAATTCAAGTGTTTTGTTTTGTTATTTTGTACAATGAACTGAACCTAACCCCTCCCCCCATTCTTGCTTACTTTTTATTCAAATTCTTCTGCAAAGATTGATTCTGGTTGAGTGTGTAAATGTAGTTGCCAGGTGATAAAATCCAGTCTGATTGGTGAGCCCACTGGTCACAACATTGAGAACAGTATAGGTTACCCTGTTATGGACTACCATTGCATTCCATGAAGAGAGAACATGTGGAAATAGCACTAGCATGTTTATGCTGCTGAAACCCAGATCAGCTTAGCCCTCTGCATACATCTCTTTCTTATCTTAAATTGATGATAATTTGTAATAAACAGGGTATCAAGCCAGAGTGTTTGGATAAAGTTGGTTCGAAGGAAATAAGGCAGATCATTGAAGGCTGTACAAAAGCCAAGATTGATGAGAGGTATTTATGAAGGTTTATTTTCTGGCTTACATTTATGTCTAAGGTCATATAGATTAATTGTTAATTGTGAGGTTCTTATTTTCAACGACAGTTTTGACAGGTAAGTAGCCTGATAAACAAAACACAAAACAAAATTTTTTTTGTATTAAAGTTACTTTGGAGCGTTGGAGGTGTTTAAAGAAGTGGATATGGTTACTTGTGGTATAGAACAGCATCATGTGTAACCAGAAAATAATCTTGATTGCAAGAAGGGGTAGAATTACCATGAACAGCTGTTTTTTATTTCTGGAGTGCAATTTTTCACTTCAAATAATCGTAAGATGCACACATTTAACTTGTTAATCGTAAAATGTGATATTTTGCGATTATTAATTGTAAAATGCGTATCATACGATTAATAATCGTGGATCTTATGATTACTAATCGTAAAATCCACGATTAATAATCGTATGTTACAGCAAATCTACTTATTAATCGTAGATGCCAATCTTCTGTCGACACCAAAATTTCAGCTTGCTCTGAAATAAATGTAATTCAGCCAAAGTGTTGGTGTGACAAACTTAACGTACAGCTATCCTTTTATGAACTGAGTGTGTTTATGAACAATATTTTCAACGTCTCTTACTAGATTACGAAAAGTAATGTGAGCGCGAATGTCGCGGCCATAAAACAACAGCACTGCATTCAACGGGAAATAAACAACACTTTACTTTATAGATCATCCAAAGAATTTAAAAGCGGCTGATTTGAAACCAACAGCTAAGTGTGTTAACGAATGATATTTTCTCTGTCTTTGAGTTTTCCAAAAAAAAAAAGCAATGCGAGCAGGGAAAATATATTGTGGGCCATGCTTGAATTAATAAACAACAGCACTGTGTTCAATGCGAAATAAAAAAACTTAACTTCACCAATGATTTGATTTGAAAGCGCCGGCTGATTTAATGTTCATAGTTTACCCAAAGTAAAAGCAGGGCTTCTGATAATTTGCGGGACAAAAGTGAAATTTCACAGGATTTGAAGAGAAAAAATGGTCGATTTCGCGGGAATTTTTGGGACAAATTTTCGTTGAAAAGCAAACAAGAAAGCAAAAAAGAAATACTCCTGACAAAAATATTGGAAGGATGCCAAATTCAGGGCAAGAAAGAAAAACAAAAGTTCATTCAACACAGTTCTGAAGGCAACTGTACTTGTTTCGAGTGACAAGAAAAACAAAAAAAGCTTTACCGAAACGCTTGGTCAGTAAACCTCCTTTTTCAGCTGCAATTTCGAGCCGAAAACAGCAACGCATTAAACTTCTTTCCCTTCATCGCTCTCTTGTGTTGCTTTACAGTTTACAAGGCAAGATTGTTCTAGATCAAAGGTTTAAACCATTGTCTGTGAAGTCAAAACATTCATTCATTCGTGTGATTTGTGTACGATTAAACGTGTGCCTGCATTAGTACAGACAGCAGTTTCCTTTTACACTCCGTATAGTGTCAACGAAACGTTTTCTCTTGTATTGTGTCTTTGCCCGGGTGTACTCGTGGCGGAGACGGAACTTCAAGATAAATTTGCAAGTTTACGGCAAGTAAACAGCTCCAATAGCCAAGATAAGTTTCAACTTAAATTTGCTAATAAGCTTGATTAGGAACGGTTTTGAGATGGGGCAATTTATTTGAATATTAAAAAACTTGGTGAACAGCACTTGAATTATGTACAAAGTAATGGTTTTTGTAATTTAAGAGCTATGTCAAAAAGTACCTTTATTTCAAAATTTGATGAACTGAGAAAATCGCTATATTGCTTTCCATATGTTGATGGTCCATCAACTCTACTGTACGTAAGCCTAAATTAAATGACACTTGTAAATTGATTTAGTTGTGTTTTCATTCGGCAGATTTGTACACACAATTTAGATTATTTAGAGATAAGATATCAGCTTACATTCTCGGAGTTTAATTTCGGCTTAAGTCCCAAATTCATTTAAGGAATTTCAGTTTCGGAAAACATTGCCTGTGTTTTAGTTCCTTTGTTGCTCAGTTACGTCTCAAGATATTAAGAATTCTTTTGCATCGACAAAAGATCGCACATAAGAAAATGTATCGCTCTGAAAAAAATAAGCCAGCATTTGTGTTTCCAGAAGAGACATTGCCATTTCCTTGTTCATTTGCCTGTTTTTTTTGTTGTTGTTGTCGTTGTTTTTTTGTATGTTGGGTACATTTTGCACATTTAAATGAGCCCCTCTTAAATTAGTTGGGTAATCTTTGTTAAGTTTTCGTATTTCGTACTGAACGCAGTCCTGTTGTTTGTTCAAGCACGACTGAGTTGGCTTGCTTTTTGTCGAAGAGTCAAGGACGGAAGAAATATCGTTCGTAAACACACTCAGTTGTTTGTTCATTTCCCTGTTTTCTTGTAAACTATGCTGCCGGCACTTTCAAATCAGTTGGGTAATCGTGGTGAAGTTTAAGTTTTTTAATTTTGCATTGAATGTAGTGCTGTTGTTTATTAATTCAAGAACGACCCAAAACTCAAAGACGGACAAAATATCATTTGTAAACACACATAGCTGTTGGTTTATTTGCCTGTTTTCTTTCAGTAAATCAGCCCCTTTCAAATTCGTTGGATGATCTTTAAAGTAAAGTAAGCATTGTTTATTTCCCAATTGAATGCGGTAGATTTCGTGGATTTTACGAGTAAGATCCACGATTATTAATCTTGGGATGCGCACTTTTCGATTAATAGTCGCAAAAGTATCACCTTTTACGATTAATAAGTTAAATGTGTGCATCTTACGATTATTTGAAGTGAAAAATTGCATTCCAGAAATTAAAAAACACTCCAGAAATAAACAGCTGTTCATAGGAGTTATAGATAATAGAAAATCTACAAGTTTGCAATTTTCACATGAAGCATTTGTTTTTCTTATCACAATACCTTTGTCTGGAGAGCCTTTATTCCTGTTCTTTCAAAGTGACATGGCTTTAAGTGTGGAACATGTCCTAAAATTCAGTGTAGCTAATAGTGTGTTGTTTCTACATGTCTGAAGAAAAGAACATACAAAGTCAGGTCTGCCATGTCAATATACATGAACCTTGTAAGTTGAATGTGTATGCAACAGCTCTATAACATATATGTTTGCCCATAACACCTTTCAGTCCAGCAACATAAATTGAAATAATATCTGTTGGTGATATATGCACATGGTTGTAAGTTGAGTATTACTTTTCAGATACACTATCAAAGTTATAGTAAACCACCCATTCTTTCAAGAAGACTGTGGAGTGAAGGTTAATCTAGTTGAGGCAGAGCCAGGAGTTGACAGTGACACCATTAAGCCTGTTGATACAGTCAAGCTGTTACTTCAACTTGAGGACCCTAAGAAGCGCAAAGATAAACATAAGGAGAATGAGGGAATCCAGTTTGATTTTAACTTGGGTACTGACCAGCCAGAGAAAGTCACGCTAGAACTGGTAAGTAAACATTGTGAAGCACAAAAGATAGTAACAATTCATAGTTTTGTTTAACAGCTTGTAACAGGTAGGTGTTTACACTGTGATATGCATTCAAGGTAAAAGTGAAACTTTATATTTTATTTTTTGTATTTAACCCTCTTTCATTCAGCTTTCCACCAAAATGGAAAGAAAATAGTTTTCAGTTTTGCTGAGAATGCATGTGTGTTGTCCTTTGGTATTGTTTTGTCATCACTGACGGTTATTTCAATTCAAAGGTTGTTTTTGTCACTTGAAGATTGCCAAGTGAGCTGACTTTAGAGGTATCAAAAAGTCAAAAAGACTTATTTTTTCAATGTGTAAATTGCAAAACTACAGCACACATTTTTCTAAACTAGAATTTAATTTTTAACAAAACTTAACAGTGGAACAGAGAATTAACACAAGTTGAACAACAGGCTTTGAAAGGAAGGAGGGACTTAATAGTTAAACTCATCCCAAAAGGACTTGAAAGTGGAGTAGAATGTGCTCTGAACATGCAAAACATGAAATTTTGCATTGACTTCAGTTAAACAGAGGTACGTGAATATGAATATTTTTCAGCTACGATTTTCAGTGATGTATTTTGCCCCAATGTTGGTTCTGAACTGTGATTACTAGTTATCAAAATAGTGTCCACCCACACAAACTGGATAACACAACAGTACTTTTCTACTTAACTTTGTTGGTCAATACAAGACTCATTCATGGTCAAGGATACAATTCTGTTGGCTTTTAAATTTGAAAAGTGGAAGTGTTTTCTTCTGGTTCTTTTAACTCGACTTGCTGATCTCACTTTACAACCTTTCACTTTATGAAATTACATTTTCTTCCACCCACCACTTTTTCACCTGCTGCATTTGGAGTTTTCCAGTCTGTCTGACCTTCTACATGTACATGTAATACATAAATCTTAATGATTCCATCAGCTCCAGCTTTAAAATTCTCAATAGCAGGTAAAGAAAATGCATTTTATTTCTCGCAGGTGATGATATGAAGGTCTTTTGGTTAGATATGTTTTTCAAAATGTTCTGCTTTTGTTTCTAGCAAATGAATATTGACTTCTGGCATCTGCAGAAACAAAAATTAAATGTAGTGATCAATGCCTATTTTTTTAGTGAACTGTACAACAGGTTTGTGCTGCATAATTGAATCACTTGGAGGATATTTTAGGGGATTGTTCAATAAATAGTTCCTATGTTGTCAGTATTTATGGTCACACTTTGTGTATACTTGTGTATACTCTGATGTGTATACATCTTGTCTAGTCCCTCGCTACCCTATTGATAGTGCTAGTACTTAAGAAATAGAAAACATGTATAGTGTTTCCATCAAGTTATAGTAACACTAGTGAAAGCTTGGGAGAATGAGAAATGCGGTGGGATCACAATCAGCAGGCGAGTGTTTCCACAGCTTTTTTGAGATCTCCCACAAGAGAAAATACCACTACTCAAAAAAAGAAAAGCAACTTGTTTACCTTGATCATCTCAATGTTAATTCCCTTGCTCATGCCATTATTATGTCAACAGCTTGTGCTAGTTGTGTGTTTCTATCGAGTTATAGAAACACGGTTTTAAACCAATCAGTGTATGTATTTGCTTTGGGTTATTTTCTTTATTATATTATTAGTATTGTTTGTACTTTAATGTCATGGTTTTTCTTTGTATTTCAGTTATGACATAACATAGTTGTGCAGTACGACAATGTAGTAGTGCTGACTAGGGCTGAGATGACAAGTTACTGAAGTGCATAGCATTGCATCTTGTTTCTTGTTTGCAATATGTGCACTCTGATGACCAGAAAATATGAACCTAATCAAACTCAGTTGTCAGGGTGTTGATTTACAGAGAACCACTTTAAGAGCAGGTCACCAAAATAGAACAAGAAGGCAGATTTTGCACCCACATTTCCTTATTCATCATGCTTCTATCACCAGCAGGGCTGTATATGTACAACTGTGTTTTAAGGTTACTGTAGACCTTCAAAGACCGAATTTTGTGACTTTTTTTTCCTTTGCTCCTGATGTAGCTAAAGAATCAATTTAAAGTTTGTTGAAGAAAGTTTTTTAAAATCATTCAATGAACGCGAGATTTCAAGAGTCAATGAATAACTACAAGCGTTGTAATCCCATTAACACATGTAGCGCCTATGGATTTTTTGCGTCAAATCTAATCTGGGACTTAAATTGCAAACATTTACATATTTTGTTTGATAGTCGTGCTGTGTCATGTTGTTTAGGTCGTTGGTATCTGAATTTTTTTATGTAGAATCTGTGAAAACGTACCTTATGAATTCATTGAAAAAAGAGAGAAGACACCTTGGACAAAATTTTGTTCGATGAAAGAACTGAAAATAAAGCCTACCCGAGCGAATTTATGGAGGCGACTACATTTTTTGGATCGCGCTCGGTTGACTGGATATTTGGTTCTTTAGTGGCCGCCACAACTTTTCTTCTCTTTCGCTGATTAGCGCCTTTACCCTTTACTGTTTTTCCAGAAGCTTTTCTTGTTGTTTTCCCGCAAATTCAATGGGCTATTTTTGTCGCGTGTGCTTTGGGGGTCCAAAGCTCGTGTTTCATTGGTCGGCAGTCTGACCCATTTGACAGCCGCTTTGATGAGGTGTGATAAGCTTTCAAAACTTTAGGAGTCTAAAACTCGGGCTTTATTTTTGTGTTGATTTCATTGCTTCAAGCAAATTAATAGGGTATAATAATATATTTGACAGCTTATTATGAAATTTGGCCAAAATGTTCCTTGGTTATCAGTGTAAAAAAGATTGCGAGGCTTATTGAAATACTGTAAACACTCGTGTATAAGCCGCATTTGTGTATAAGCCGCACCCCCAACTTTCAGGCATGATTTTGGAAAAAAACTTCTGAAAAAGCACTCTCGTAAAAAAAAAAGCTGGTTGTATTTGTAGTGACATTAATAAGTCAATCAACTCTCAAAATACCTTTGAAAGCGTTTTTTAATCAATTTCCCTATTCCCTCTGACTGACAACAGTTGTCTTCAATGCTAAAGCCAACAGTTGAAATGAAAATGATGAAATTTGAACGAAAACAAAGCACAGGAGAACGATGCAAAATGATAGCTTGATAACCACTTGACATGAAGATGTTTGCTTTAGCATCAGCTGTGCGTGGATATCATGTTTATCATGACATATAGAAGACATCAATCGGAGAAAAACTTGTTGCTAAACAAGAGTTTGACAACCCTATCGACAAGTACGCCGTGTAAATAGTGCTGGGCAATTAAACAGTCGGCCATTTGCTTTGTGAGTACTCCCGAATAGCAGTCGACATTTGTAAGCAGCTGTGTGAAGGAATTCCGTGCCAGTTAGAGTTTTTTTACCTGCTCAAACATACCGCAAATTAAAAGCTTGAAAGAACTACTGGTGAACAAGACTCGGGTTTAAAACCCGAAGATCCAAACAAACGGCAATGAAAGCAATGATTAACAAAAGGTTTCAATATGTTTAATCTTTATTCATTGAAGGTTTTCAGTTCAATTTATGACCCCTACAAGCCCTTTTATTCCCTCTGAAAGCAATTGTATCGTGTATAAGCCACACACGCAGTTTTTGGCCCAAAACTTAAGCAAAAAAGTGCGGCTTATACACAAGTGTTTAAGGTACTTCTTCTTTTGAGCATTCTCATGTGACGAAGATCAGCAAATATTAAATTTGCCAACGTCAAAATAGATTTTCTCATCAACCAATCGGAATACACCCTTTAGTAGTCTATCAGCTACTGATTGACATTGTGCAGTTTGTTTGGTTGTACTTGCAAGCAGGAAGGCAGGTAATTCACTTCCACAAATAGTGTCAGTTTTGCGTTTGAAGCCTTGTGTGCACTTACCATTAAATCAAATGTTAAAAAAAATTATATTTTATTAGCTTACGATGATATATACTTTTCTATGTTTAAAATATAAGTGGTGAGCATATGAATGGTTCTTCGGAAGTCACCCCTGAAGGTCTACAGTAACCTTAATGTTGATCAGCAATAAATTTCTGTTCTGCGAAACAACAAACAGTTCTCTTAGCAACCCTTGTTGATGGTTCCTGCTGACTGCAAAAATACCAAATTCTTTCTCCCAAAAGGTGACCACAAAGCTCCTAACCTCAAAATGTCTTGATATTTTAAACCTTGATATCACTTTTGCAGTAAAGAATTCCCCCATTTTTGTGTGTTGTATAGTCAAATGTGGTACTACCAAATAATTTAAGTTCTTATCCCCATTTCTGACAAGGCTGTTCCAACTAGCTTCTGAACTTTGACCTGAAATAATCCATCTATCAGTGTTAAGTCTGAAGGGGTACCTTGGTCATATGTGGGGCATTTTACTTTGATCGCCTTAACCATGGGAATTTGAGTATGAATCTGTGCCCTACTATGGAGACACTTGTTTTTTTTTGTGAGAAGGAATGGAACCAAATTTCTTTGTGGCCACCTTTAATAGTTTTTGTGTAGAGAATAACATGTTGGGTGTTTTGGAGGTAAGCACTTGTTTTCAGTGTATAAAACAACTACATGTGACTGTCTATTTTCGACTGTCTATTTGTCTCTTTGTCGGACAATCAAGTGTTGGAATTCAAATGTTTTCCATCCAATGACAGAGAGAAATCAGCCACTCTTGTAATGAATGGGCACCTGCAGGGCAACACACAGTGCTATGTTTCAGTGGGGATATTCGTTCTAGTTGTACCCACTTTTCCAGGCCCTGTGTGGGGGATTAAGACCAAAAATTTTTTTCAAAAGTCAAATGCCCCACATAGGTCCAGGGTGCCCCCTTGGGCCTAACATATATACAGATGCATAAATGCTAAACACTATAATTAAGAGCAAATGTTCACAAAAATCAAAAATAGTTCGGTAAAGCTTGAATAATAGAATTTGCCGTACTGTTGCATATATGTAAGCCTTAGTAAAGTTAAAATGCTCTTTAGTTTTTTCCTTCAAATATCTTGGAATTTCTAAACTTTGTTCCAGGTTCTCTCTCCTTTGCCTCCCTTGTCGTTGGAAGAAATCCCACATGACCAGCCGCAACCAGGGTCTTTCTCCCTATAACAAGGGAGGCAAAGAAGAGAGACAGGCTGGGAACGAGGTTGTATATTTCTGAGAAAAATGACATAAATTTCTTGTCCAGACATCAATCTAACAAGTTCTTGCTGGGCTGAAAAACAACCATTGTAATTCAATTTGGAAGTTGCAACTGTTGAGCACAGAAAAGCTGTAATACAACCAACTTTTGCAGAACTACTTGTTGTCCAAAAAAGTACAATTTCAAGATTCTTGGTTTAATTATTTGAAGGTAGACAAAACCAGAGTGTTAAGTTAGTTGCTCTATGAAAAGAATTGTCATTTTTAGAATTCCAAAAGATTTTAGATTCTAAAGATACTTTCTAAATATGTCTTTCAAAATATTTGATGTTTAGTATGGGCAAATGGGCAAATGATGAGGCATTCTTGTGGTTTTTTAGATAAGTAATAGTTCTGAAATAAGTTGGTTGTACTCCAGTCTTTTTTGCGCTCAACTGTTACAAAATATGAAATGAATGAAAATGATTTTCAGTCCAGTTAGGACTTGCTAAATTGAGTCCAGTGGTAATACTGCAAATTTTGTTTTTTCCTGGAAAGACAAAACTATTTCAAAGAAAAAAAAGTACAGCCTATTAGCACTATTGATAGGGACTATCTATATGCAGAAGACAAGTGAATTTGAGTTTTGTAGCCTTGCCAAAAAAATTGATCTTTGTGGATTTTTGCTCTAAATTGTCCTGGCTATTGTTGGGAGGTGGCAGTTAGAAGAGGTTCAACTGTAATTTTGATTGTAAGGCTGTCTGGACTGCCTTTCTCACCTTTATTCTGTTGATTAAAGTGCATCTAACCCCAAACACTATTTCCGCAAAAAATGTAAAATTGAAGCTGTCCCAAAGGAAACTTTGACATTTTTTTGCAATATCTGAATTTTTTGCGAACAAAAAAACTACCTGAAATTTGGTACCTTTTGCGTCATGACCGAGCTGGTGAGGGGCGTGGGTCTATTCCTGGTTTGATGTCACAAACTGTTTTGCATGCATGTTCACAAAGAGTTGATGTGATGTAAATGAGTCTATGACATCAACTGGGGAATAGACCCAGGCCTCCCACTAGCTCGGTCATGACACAAATGACAACCAATTTCAGCTACTTTCCGTTAATTTTTAAAGCCCTTAAAACTATCAGATACTGATAAAAAAAGGGAAATTGTTTTTGTGATTGTTGCTAAGTTTCATCTCAACTGCAAAAAAATTTTGGGGTTAGGTGCTTTTTAAGTACCTAAATGTATGACATATTTTTGTACCAATATAAGTGAAAACTCGTGCTATGAACTTTTTTAATTGTATATTTAAATTGTGCTTTGCCAGGTTCGCCAAGGGTTTATTTATGATGAGGACCAAAAGGCAGTTACAAAGGCAATCAGGGACCGGATTGCTCAAGTAATGCTGAACCGGCGTAATGCCAAGCGTGAAGCCTCTGGTGAAGACAAAAAAGAAAAGGAGAAGCACGACATCGATGAGCAGGTCACTAAAACAGAAGGAGAAGACAGCGATAAAGAGCAGCAGTCACCTGAATTAGATAAGGAGAAAGACGACCAGGAAGAAATGGACTACAATGAAGAGCCTGAATCATCAGCTCCAATTGCAATAAACATACAGAACAGTTTCAGTGCTGGAAGGCGCATTATTGATCCTCTGATGGAAAGGTTAGAGGGAATTGAAGAATGTGGAAGCAGTCCACATGCCACAATTGATGAGAGTACAGTTCCTGCCCCCCAGGGTACTGCAGAAAAGGTTTGATTTGCTTGAATTTCCTGAATCACATAATTATTAAGAATTTCCTGCGTTCATTAGGTGACAGTTTTTAATCTAGTGTTGAGTGATTAAAATCTGATACCCAGATTGTGTCAGTCTTTGGGAGAAACTAGATCTCTGGATGATGTGACATATAGTAACACTTTGGGATACCAAACTGTCATGGTTTGGAGTTATAATCAAAAGCCAAAACAACCTTTTTGTGCTCAGCAACCTGCGTTCTTTTGGTCTGGCCATAGTATAGGAAATCGCACTGACTGCAGTTGATTCTGTAAACTACTACAGATGATGGACGGTCTGTTTCTTCCTGCTGTTTTGAGGAAAAAGACTGTTGATGGTTCTGTGGCTTGTAAGAGACTTGTACACTTTGTTACTTTAGTAAGCGACCCATTTTTTCCATGAATGTCATCATCACATAGATTTTGAAAACACTGAAGTCTTTAGACATGAAGCACTTACCCATTAGCAGCTTTTCCTAGAAGCTTGGTCTGTAAAATGTCTGTAAAAGAATTTCACACTAGGAATGACCACATGGTCATCCCAGAAGTCTACAAGTGTCTAGCAGGCACTCAAAAATTATCTGGAGTCATTGTGCATACAGCACACACAAATTGCATGTAATCAACTGATAAATGCTTAAGAATTAACCGAAACATCTTGCAAAAATATACAACTCCAAGACAAAAAATGGCACTTGTCATCAATTCTGTCTTCTCCTGACTCAATTATTAAATATTTATATGCCTGCTGGATCATGCATATGAGGTACCATTAGCAAAATAATATCAAAATGGAATATCAAAGGTGGCCAGAAAAGTGTTTAATATTGGGAAGATCTAAAACCAAGTATGTTGGCATGGTATTAAAACTGCTGAGCTTGTATTGTGGAGCACATCTAGCAAAATCGTACTGCATTTCTGATACAAACTGGTCGAGATATCAATGCATACCGGTACCTAATTTGCAGATTTTAAAAACTTGGAATGCCTCTGGAACGAAAAGAGAGATTTATTTTTTAAAATGGCTTAGATAGGAAAGATGCAATTTTCATCATAGTACCACTTTAAAACTTGATTTTATTGCAAAAAGCTTGGAATCTGGTTTTTTTTGGTTTCAATACTTTTTAAATGTCATAGAGTTACCAAAACCATCAATCTGTTGGCCATATACTATATGGCCAACAGGGTTAAGGTTTCTTTGTGAGCCAGCCAGTTTTGTTGCTGAAAATAAACACAAAGGCCATTTACCATAATCAAAGGGGCCACTTGAGGTATTTATTTTAAGTCCTTGATCACTTAAGTAAGTGTAATTTTGTGCTTATTCTATAAACCCACTCACTGACAGCTAATGATTCAATACTGTTAGCAAAATTGTAACATGGACTGCTTCTTGTTCCTTAACAGAAAGTAGACAGTGTTGTAGAGGAAAAGCAGCAAGACATGCTGTCTGGAACAGAGCCTAGTACAAACATTACAGTATCTCCACAGGTACAGGTATGCACTCACAACTGTCTTTGCTTGTTTTACCCTAACAACACAGGATAGAATTTGATTTAACTGAGAGTATATGTTCAGTAAGTAGACCTTATTTTGTGGACAAAATAGCACACAATGGATAATATTTGCTGTTGAATAGCTGGAATGGTCAGAAGTTGAGATAACAGACCAATGACAAGATTAGAGAGCAGAAGCACATTGGTTAATGTCTGAGAGTACTCAGTAGTGACACCACAGAAGTAACAAACCAATGTTTCAAGTTTGTTAACAACTCCTGATTCCTGAAAGTTATGACTCTCAGAAGTAATGAAGTTTCATAAGGCCCAATCTGAAATGATACATTACCTTGTTTTGTTGTAATATGAATATTCTTTTTATATTGTTTAATACCTGGTGCCTTGCATTGTACATGCCATTTTCCTTAATACAGTTCTGATTGATTAGCTTGTAAAGTAAAGTAATATCACTCTACAAGTAACAGTAAGAAAAGGCTGCCAAATCAAAAGTAAAGAATGATGGTAGTTACTTCTAAACATTGCACACTTATGTATGTGGTTTATATTTGCACCCTTTTAGGAGGTAGACCCTTTGCCTTCATCAGCTCTCACTACTCCAACTGAAACAACATTCAGTACAGCTATCACTGAAACTGCCTCTGCATCTTCGGGTTATGTGTCAAATGCTTCATCTCTGTCATCAGTCTCCTCTGGGGTATCTTCAATAAATGATGTTACATCCATGGGATCTGCTGGAGTCCCCTTTAGTGGAAGCCAAAGCTATACTACTAATGTTGCCTTAGTTCCTGCTCCATCTGCATCCTTGGAGAAAAAAGATGGCAAAGGAGCTGTAAAATCTGGAAAGAAGGAACGACTACCCAGAATTCAGTTGAAAAGGATTGAGGGTTCTCCTGAGGAACCAGTAGTTGAGTGTAGCTTTGACACTTACAAGAATAATAAGATAACATTTAAGTTTGGGATTGATGATGATGAGCCAGATGAAGTTTCTGCAAACATGGTAAGTGAATTGAATATGACTGAAGGATTTACTATGAGATTATGTTGTTGGTCGTTCTTTGAGGTTAAGCATTTTGTACCAGGTTTTCTTGTGTAGAGCATCAGGGAGAAAAGAGTTAGGGGTTATTTTGTATTGTTAAGCCAGTCATCACTGTGAATAACAAGTGGTGACCCACACCCATAAAGGAAGGCAAAGAAGCCCATATATTGATTTTCATGTCATGGTTGGTGGTATTGCTCGTGAGTGCATGACAACGCAGATGGTGACAACGGAGTCACTCAAGAGGGGTGTCCATACTCCAGCTAATAGGTTGACAGACATACAGCCTTGGTTTATAGCATCCTTCTTTGATATTGGACATCTGTTATGGTCCATTGACACTCGTCAAAACAAAGTATCCACTGACCAGTATCACATGATCTTATTGTGGGCCCAAGTTTAGAGCTCATTGAGGTCACATGTTTTTTTTTGAAGTGGACCACTGGCTAAGTGCTGGTTTCAGTTGAAGCGCATGCTCATGTCAGGTTAATTTGTTTTTCACTGCTTTTGTTTGTGTGTTTTGAGATTATTCAAACTCAAAACAGAAGTATATGGAAAGTTACAAACCTCAAATCAAAATTTTGCTTATCATGGACTAGCTTAATCGGACTTTGAAACAGCAAGGCCCAAGAGCTCCACTTTGAGGCCTGACTTAATCTATCTATTAAAAATGTATGGAGCGTCTTGCAATTTCTGTGAAATATGGCTTAGTATGACAGTGAGCCGTTCTCCAAATGATACACAGAATCCATAGCTTCTTTGTTTTCTTGGGAAAACTTTTCTCGGGAAAACTCTCTCTCTACTCGCTATTTTGTCACATCCAAATTTTCGGATCATGCTCTCACATGTTCATAACCGTATTTGGTAGTGATTGTATGTGTCACAAACTAATCGGGGTGGGGTCAGCTAAAACTCTCATAGAACAGTCAGATCATCATATTCCAAGAAACAGCATTCATATATTTTCAATAGGCCTGTTAAATTAAGAAATCTGTGTGTAGATATGCTGGAGGAAAAAGGTAAGTTAAATGTGCTGGATAGCACTATGAGTTTTAAAGCTGTATGGATGAAAGTGAAGCATGTTAAAAAAAAAGTCCTAGCTAATTTCACCACCTACTGTTGTGGCAGGCAAGCGTCTTCACTTTAAGTTGATTTTCAAACTGCATCCTCAAAGCAAATACAGATTAATTGATGAAAGAAATTGTCATTGACCTTACTGCCATTGATTGAATTTGGTTTGCTGCCAATAAGGGGCAATGGTTTCTCTCAATGGCAATTTTTTTAAAAAAAAATACATATTTCTTTGAGTACAAGTACCATAGTCATAAAACTGGTAAAGTCCGTAACTTGTAAGCCATCATAAATGTGTCATAGACTTATTTTTTGTGTGCATTTCAAGAGTTTGACCAGAACCAAAATTGTACATTTCAACGACAAGACATTTTGTGAATCATTCAGTCAAAAGTATTTTCAATACTGGAATAACAGCTCTGCAAATACAGCTGTCTTTTCGTATATAAGTAATCATGCCTGATTAACTAGAGGTTATACCCTACTAGTAATGAAATTATTTTCCAAAAATTGCACGAGCCTTTAATGGCTGCAATTTCAAAGATTTTTCAAATATCTCGATTAGTGTAAATCCTTAACTGCTGGAGATACTATTACTAACTTGTTGCATGTATGATCAAAAAAGTTATGAATTTTGATGTGTTCATTTGCGTTGCAGTGCATGTGAAATTGTTTCTTGTTTAGTTACATTGTTCTTTCATTGATAACAGATGGAAGCAGGCCATTTGCAAGAGTGTAACAAACAGCTGTTTGAGGATCAGCTTCGTCGAATAATAGTTGAGGCCAAAGCAAAGGTCAAGGAACGCGAAGCTAAAAGCCATCCTGGAGCAGAGAGCACTGGTGAAAGAACAGTGCTGGAAACCCAGATCTCGTCAGAAGGCGTAAGTGCAGGGGTCTCGTCACAACAGGTAATTTGTTCAGTTTGTTTCGGCTTGATTGTCTTGGGCTAAAGGATCTACCTTTAAAGGTGTCTCCATTCCTAAACATTTAACTCAACTGGGTCTAGCACCCTATGCTTTTATCAATATACTCTCGGTTTTCGTAGAGTTTCGTTTCACACTGTTTTTTCGACGTCACCTCATAATTATAGAGTGTGTCAGTACAAATATTTGAACTAGTTTTGACAGCTGAAAGTAGGATTTATGGCAATGTTGATAAATTCAAAGTAGACAAGTCACAGTTAATGGTAATAAATGTCCTTACACTGGGAATATACACACTATATTTTCGATCTAGGGTAACACCTCAACCATACCTGTCTTGTTTCTAGGCTAGCAGAATATCCTCGGGCCGCAAGCCCCCACCAGTCATGGACAGCTTCATTTAGTATTCTTAAATACCGCTATACACGTTTCACATCTCTGCTTTTTAGTGAACGTACCCGGGATATTATGTAAACAAAGAAAATGACTCCAGCCTGCAGTGACGAGTGCACTTTGCCATAGATTGTTATCATTGATGACCTTCTATCTATACCCAAATTACTGAGCAGGAGTTACAAGCAATGCTTTAAACAACGTAACTGTTTAAAATAAATACTCACAACTTTCTTTTGGTTTACTAGTCACTTGAGAGCCCTCATCCAAGAGAAATTCCTTTCTTTACGGATAGTACTGCAGCTTCCAGCAAAGTGGAGGTAGCCTCATCTCAGCCCGAACATGAACTTCCTGTTTCCGAATTATCACAGCCGGATGAAAAGCAGTCCATGTCGACGTTATCCGAACAAAAGGTCGATTCTCCTGAGCAGCCTCTTGATGTAGTATCTCAGGGTCAACAAGCGTCCTTGCCAGCAAAGGCAGAAGAAAAAGCCAAACAACCAGTTGTGTTGAATCCTGTCCCCCACCAGCAAGCTCAACCTCAAGAAAACAAGCCGTTTTGTACTACTGAAGCGAACACAAATATTGGAAAAGAGTCTACGAGTGTTGGCGGAGAACTAAAAACTGGTCAGGATCTTGTCCAAAAGATGGGTTTAATGGAACCGCGCCCAGTGAGTGATGAGGCAGAACTAAAAACTAGTCAGGATCTTGTCCAAAAACTGGGTTTCATGGAACCGCGCCCAGTGACACCACAATCAGTATCTGAAGAAACAAGTCCACAAACTGCTGCTAATTCAGCCACTCAGAGGAACAGAACTGAAATAGCACATTCACCTGTTAGCATTTTGCAGCCAGTAATACCTCCTCTAGGAGCCAGTAAAAAACGCTTTACTGTTAAGAAAGTTGAGGATCCTGTGTTAAATCGGTCATCATCACAAAGCAAATTAGAAAACAATGAACCTGAACCACCGTCATTCGCGGACTCCCGTAGCAATACAGACAGAAACTCCGAAAATGAACACATACCAAGAATATCTGAATCGGCTCAGCAGGAAGTATCTCCTGATGCGGCCATACTGCATGCAGATTTGGGAAGAGAAGAACAATTATGTCTCACGCAGAAGGTGCCTGGTGATACTAGTAGTTTGAAACAAAATTGTCATGATGACAAATCAGACATTGGGCAATCGTCATCCACTCTGCATGAGGGTGAACAATTGGAAATAAATTTTGAAGTTCAAGCTTCAAAAGCGGGTGGTAGTTGCCTGCAAATCGTACGTACATCAAGCACGTATAGACCACCAACTCCAAAATATGCTTTTCGTCCTGTTGACAATTTCAGCTCCGAGGAACAAGCTTTACCGCACAGCACTGTAAAATTTGAATCGCAGATATCAGGAGAAGAACTTAATCCAGGCAAGCCAAAAGTTGAATCTGTTGTATCATCAGACGATGAGTTGCAAGTAATTGCTTTTACTGAGAAGGAAGGAGTGTCGTCTTCTGTGAGTGAATTTGTTCAGGGAAGATTCATTGTATCTGAATCTTCTGACAGGCCTGACACACCGTCATCTGAGAGTTCAGACCAAGCTAAACCTCCGCTACAACCTCTGGAAATAACCCTTCAGGATGTGACAGCTGCTGCTGGTATGGGATCGAATTCATCTTTGACACCCAGCTCGTCAATGGAAAGCCTAAATTCCGTTGGCTCTCAGCCATGTTTGCAGTATACACATGCGTTTTCCAGCTCACCTCAGACTATTCTTCCTGAGGGACAAAGTTCAAGTAATCTAGTCACAGGGTCTTGTAAAGAACAAGTAAGAAAGAACAGTGGGCCAAACGATTTGCTTAATGATATTAGTAGACAGTCACTTGGAAAACAGGAAGGAGATCAGGTATGAATCTGTTTTTATTGTCATACCTCACAGTGCTTATCATGGGTGAATTACGGTTTTAAAGCATATGTTGTGAAAACGAAACTAGCAGGTTTCAGATATGCATGCTGTTTGAAACAAGTCGTAAAAAGAAGACAACTACTAGTGCTAGTGTCATGGTCACTCGCGATCAGGCGTGTTGTTGTTGTTTTTTTTTTAAAGAAGGAGGGAAAAGGGACAAGGGGAAAGGGAGAAAGGGTATGATCGCAGGTTGGTGTCATGGTTGTCTTTATGCTCCCGCTGCAATCTGAGAGCCTGACTCGGAGTTAATCACTACGGTTCCAGAAGCCAGAGGGGTATCTTTTATATATGTATGTATATATAAAAAAAAAGAAAGATAAGAGAGGATTTCAGTTTTATAGCTGACAGTAGTGAATATTTTTGTTTCAATTTTTAACAGAAAAAACTAGTTCAGAAAACAAAATCCTTGCAGCAATCCAAAACAGGCTTCGAACAGATGCTGCAGATATCATTGGACTTATCTTCTGAAGAAGAGGATGAATGGAAGAAACTCCTTGCAAGGTACGGAAGTATTGGTTAAAATCGACTAAATATAATAGTTCTGTTACCGTCATTAGGGAGTTTAAGAAACCACAATGGCCACTTCGAGGATAACGTCCATTAAAAAGTAATTTTATATTTTACCTTCAAATCTCGTGGTACCCGCAAGTTATTTACTTTGTTTCCCACCGTCAAAGTCGCGAAACTGAATTTAGAACTCGGCGATAAATTGGAAATAAAAATCTAGAAAATTAGTCGTCGCGGTTCACGTTCTCCAGGCACTGCAGAATTAATTAGGCCTCGTTCATACCTCGCATTTCTGACTTGTCGAATTCAATAAGTGCGGCAAAGAAGTGTCGCACTTGTGTCGTACTTACTTCAGAATTAATACTGTCGGTTATGTCGGTAGAGTATTCGGTATGGCGGACGAAGATACTGAGCGATGATGGAACGAGATAGAGTAGGGTGACAGTGCAGCAGCATGTGATGCAATATGTTCAGGTTGCATTGGGTCGAGAATGGCCAAGTTTCTTCTTTTTCTTTGACGGGATCACATTTACCCATGCTCAATACATTGACATAATGATCCGACACGACAGAAATGTGACGTATGAACCGGGCCTTATTTTGCAGAGGACGGCAAAGAAATGTACCAAGAATTCTATTGCGCGGCCATTTTTTTCCACATTAAACCTTTTGCCTAGGGGCGTTGCTGTTGCCGTTGCCCTCGTCGTTATCTTTGGCCCCAGTTATGGTCTCGGGTACCCGAGAAAACCCTCCCCAAGGAAACTTTATCGAGCGTTTATATGTGAAGACGTAGTCCCTGTAGGACGAATCAAAATTGACTCGATCACAGTAGGTTTTGCGGAGTTGATTTTCGCTTCTTTCATACGAATTTCTGCTTTAGATCCTAAATCTAGGCATAACCTGACACTCGCCAGGCCGAGAGTTGTCCTGGTTAGGCTAGCCACTGTGTTTATTTCAAGAAAAGTTTTCCCGCTTGCCAGGGTTACCCTTCCCTACCCGTTGCAAGACAATTCGCCCACGCGAGTTGTCTCGCTTCCTGAAGACGGGTTCGCGATCCTAATGTAAACGGCTAGTTGAATTTTGCAAAAAAAATAACTACCTCGGCTAGGGGAACTCGAGGGAAGGGTTGTCTGGCCCCCGAGACCATATAAATGGGGCCTTAAAAGGGACTTAAAGATTACGCTACGGCGAGGCACTACTGTAGCTACTTTGACCGTGAGGGACTAAGTTGACAACGGCGTTTTGTCCGCCAAACTCAAATGTTCGGTAACGGCATATGCAGCCTCTACGTACAGCCTGTACAAGAACGTCTTCGTTCAAGGAAACGAAAGGTTTTATTCTACTTTCATACGAAGTAGGCTTGATTTAGGATGATGATTCCCTTCTCCTGTATCCATCTTGCATCTTCAAGAACTTCCCTTATATAACTTGATAGAACTGCCTGTAATTCTAACCACAAAACAAAATATAAACACCGATAAAAAGCTTTATCTTAGCACGGACAGGTTGTTCGTAGAACGATTAGTCGATAAGCCCGAAAATACAGAACTTCTGTTTCTAATAAAATACATTTTTTTGAACAGTAATAAACGATTGTAGCTCAGCTTAGTACATACGAAGCTTTTTAATTTACGGCTGTTCGGACCAATACTGATGACTGAATTGATCATCTCGTGGTAGGTGTTAAAATCGTTTTAATTTTCTGTACAAACGACAAAAAAGCAATCATCTCGGAGCTAATTTTATGACTGAGTACTTTATCTTCAAACTAGCCTGTTCAAACAGTAAAAAAGCGTTGAACGTGAAGGAAACAGAAGATTTCTACTCGCGTAGTGAAGAATGCGTGAAATCTGGCACTCTAACGTAGTAGAAAGCAAGGCTACGGGAAGAAAGCCGTACTGGTGCGCGCGTCATGACGCCACTGAAAGTTATCTTCACTATCTGCCGCCGTACTACAGCTTAGCCATACCATATCGTAAAGTCCCTAAACTCCCTTTTAGAACGGGAAAATGCTGAAGATTTCAACCCGACAATGGTACACATTTGACATCCACAATGCCTCAGCAGTATCCAATGGTCATCCTAACCGTTTTATTTGTTCTTTTCTCTGTCAGACAACGTAAAGAAAAAGATGATTTGGACAAAAAGCACGAAAAGGAATTGTCAGCATTCAAGAAGAAAATTGAAAGCAGGAGACTGCGTCAACAGAACCAACGCTGTCAACAACAGCAACAACAATTAAAAGATGCGTTTCAGGCTCAGATGAAGAAAGAAAAGATGAAGGAGCAACAGCAGGGTACGGTACAGCAGCAACCTTATGTACGACACAAGAGCAACACAGAAGAGGTACTAGAACCGACAGACCATTCTAAGATCAATGGATACAGCCCTGAAACTTTGGCAACGACCTGTAACGTTTCTAAAAAGTCTTTCTCTGGAATCGATAAAGAAATTGAACAATTAGCTCAATTTGAAAGCAAGACGAAGAAGAAGCCCCCGTCATCTGCAGTACCAGGACAAGTGTCGGCTGGAAAAATGGAGCCAAAGTTAAGTCTTAATCAGATTAAGGTGAACCAGCTTCAACGGGAACGTGTGGTCCCTGTTGAAGTACCCCCTGGACAAACTGCTACAAACCCTGGGTCCACAAGAAGTGGGCCCCAGGTGGTATCTCAAACAACGGTGTCCCAGCAACCTCTAGGCTCCTTTTCAGGACCAAGAAATACCAGTTATTCTAATTTACAAGCCCCTCAGGGTGCCCAGGTGCCTGTGACTAGTTATAGCGGTGCAGTCGTCAATGGACCATGGCCAAGTGGCCCTGAAAACGTTCAATGGGCTCCAAGTATGGAAGATCACCAGTGGCATCCTGTTGGAGAGCCCCAGCCACCGTGGCCGGCGGCGGCGGAGGGTACTGCGTGGCCAGTAGCAGTTAATTCTGGGACAAACTCTAGTGGACAGTATGTTGTGAGAATGTCACAACCGTTTGTTCCCGCTGGAAATGTGGCAGGTCAGCCCTTCGCGGTGCAAACTGCACCACATCAGCAAATGCCCCATCGGTAGTATTTGGGTATTTCAAATTATTTTGTTCGTGTTGAATTGAGATGAGAATAAAAAGAAGTGCTCCTGAATTTTATATTAAAAAGTAAATTGATTACAAGCCCATGCCACTATTGTTTTGCATGGCTTTACTGTACGGTAAAGAAATAATGCGACCCACTGGGATAACTCGGAAAGAAACGTGGAAATAACGCATGGCTTGTTAGGCTGTTAGGCATGCAAAACTAGGCAGCAACTCATGAGTGCTTCATAGTTTCGCACACAACTAGACAATTGAAAAGCCGCGAAATGTAATTTATATGTTGCACAAACTTGTACTGAAGTTTGGTATATTTTTGTTAGTACTCAAGGCTCTAGAGGGCCTGCCCACTAGGGTCGGCAATAGCAATATTATTTTTACTTCACCTATACAGAGATGAGATGACATTAGAATTAAAAATACTACAGGACAAAGAATATTTGTAAGCATCGCTACATTGATTGTGGAGCGGATGCATCATTTGAAAGAACATTTTGCAACGAATATTTTGAAGTAATTTCGTTTTTGTTTTTTCTTTAAAGAAATTTATATTGAAGCATTGTGTACTACTGACTTTGTGTTTGAGGTTACTTGGCGAATGTTTTCCCTTTTTTAGTATACTGACAAAATGGTATCTGTCTTGAACATAGACTTGGCCATGTGAGCTCAGAAATCGGAAAAGTAACGGAAAGCATTTGATTTAAGCCTGAAGTTCTTCCCTAGAAAAAAACCCAACGGACCCGTTGTCCAGAAGTTCTCAAATGGATATATCCGACCTATCTCATAGCCAAGTAATGTCTAGAACATGATCAATTTTATTGTGCTACCAGAAGGCTTTGTATAGTTGCTGTGGCAACTGATTCCGAGGTCAAAAGGCATTTTGATAGGATTGATGCACTGGATAAAGAAAAGAGAAAAAGTAAAATGTTACATCGTAATTATCATTAGCCCTCTTAAAAACTTGAGTTTCTAGATTGGAGGAACGGGTGTTTTCATTACATTTGCTGATAGAGCGACGGCCTTGAAATCATTGTACGTGTACTTTAGGGTAGAGGATGGGCCGCTCCTATGTTCACTCTGGGGTCTTATTGGTGCTTACCAGAATTTTGTAGTCTTTTCAAGAACGATTTTGAGTCGGCCTCGTATTTCATTTGAATAAAATTGAATCATTCTTCTCATAAGGGTATGTTGTCTTGTTTGAAGTAGGGCGACATTTGTAGCAGGGTGGGGGAGGGTAGCATTTGCTGCAGTTGTAGCAAGGTAACTGCAGCCACTTGAGGACTGCAGCGGTGAAATACAGCACTTGTCCAAAGGGTTTGTGGCAGGCATGTTCGTACATTTCGCACCGGCAAACGTGAACATGTATTCACTTTTGTCGTAGCCTGCGTAACTTGGCGGTCTTTAAGTAATTTGAGCTCGCTAAGAAAACGGAGTTACCCGTAAACGAGCGCCAGAGCCGCGTAAACGCCGCGGGGAGCCTAGGAGAGAGAACTGAGATATATTACCGGTCACCCCAAAACGCAGACTCTGCAGACTGCAGACCGTGCAGACTGAGTGCTTTTTGTTTCCTTTTTTCGGCGAATTCTTAATTTCACTAAACACGAACGCTAACAAGCAAGACAGAACACTTTTGATGATGGTGTATGATGGGTAATGATGGTAAATGATGATTAATGATATGATGGTGAATGATAGGTAATGATGGTGAATGATGTGTAATTGACGGTGAATGATGTGTAATGATGGTGAATGATGTGTAATGATGGTGAATGATAGGTAATGATGGTGAATGACGTGTAATGATGGTGAATGATGTGTAATGATGGTGAATGATAGGTAATGATGGTGAATGATGTGTAATGATGGTGAATGATAGGTAATGGTGGTGAATGACGTGTAATGATGGTGAATGATGTGTAATGATGGTGAATGATAGGTAATGATGGTGAATGATGTGTAATGATGGTGAATGATAGGTAATGGTGGTGAATGACGTGTAATGATGGTGAATGATGTGTAATGATG
>OMLO01000537.1_pt1 | contig 25037 bp, 5 predicted proteins | sample 1674811 | NCBI WGS metagenome assembly OMLO01 (sample SAMN06265003, study PRJEB25207) | coral metagenome | isolation source: Coral host | place: Mexico:La Bocana,Puerto Morelos, Mexico | collected 2008-11-13
TGTTTCCTTCTGTACGTAAAGCCCTATGCAAATGAGCAAAAATGTAAACAATGACGTCAGCAAGGATCCCCCTATAACTCCTTACGGTGGCCAATTTACATTTTTAACTTAAAAGAGTTTTTGCCGTCTTTTTGAGTCAATGTTTGCGGTTGTTTTATCCTACTAACCTGTTTTATAATAAAGCACGCGGCTCGGTAAATATCGATCACTCCATTGCGGGGAATATTTACATTGGCGTTACGGTTTATTTTGTTTCCAGGGAAGATGAGAAGTCTGATCCGTTCTGGGTATTTATTCGGATTGTTCGTCATAGCCATAGATGAGACATGTTGTGCATTTAATTCTTATGTTTCCGTTGTTACATTATCTGCTGTTGACGATGAAATCGTCTTAAATTTAAAATTTCAACTCTTTTTTGGCTTTAAGTCCTTTGTTGTGTTCATTTGTTCATTTCTTTAACAACGCTTCAGCCCACCCAAAATCAATCTATGCCCGATTTCGACGAAATACCGCCCTGAAAACTGAGTATTGCTGCTTTCCTCTCATGGACCACTTGTCCATCTGAAGTTACTTCCCGATCTCCATCATCATCATCATCGTTGTTTATCATTTCGCGTTCCTTTACTATTTCATGCTCCATTGACCTGCGAACTTCCCGTAAAGCAAGGCGTGGTAACGCCGGTTTTCACGCCCATGTTCAGATTTCACTACGTTTTTGTTTTTCAATTGTGACAAATAAAATTGGAAAATAGTAAGAAATTAAAAAATGTAAGAAAACTGGCATTGGCTGGAAACGTGTGCGCTTGTGAAATTAACTTGACTCGGGAATTAGCTTTGAGCAACATGCTTGCTGCAGAAGAGGAACGGGTTCGAAAGTACCGTCGGTCATGCTACAACCGGAAATAAGGACACTCGTAGAGCTTGGACACGTTTACTCTTCTTTGTTCAACTTCGACGACAATCCTCGAGATGTAAATCGTATTACAATGATAAAAGTAGTCTGGGAAGAACTAGATTACAACTGACAGTAGGCTGAATCAAGTCAGCTTAGTACTGAAAGTAGCCTGTATAAACGCAGCTGCATAAAGCTGTATGCAAGGCTGTATTTACAGCCTTGAAAGCTGTGTACAGGCAGCTGCGCTTTCTTTCGCTGAGTGAGAAAAATCAGTGAGAAAAAATTCATTATTTTTATCGCGCATACAAATTGTTATCTGTCTCCTGACACAATTTACACGTTTGACTGTCATCTTTTCAACTATAACTCGGCTTTGAGGTTACTCCAAACCTTCGCGGGACTACATCGGTCGATTTTTTTTTCAAAAAATTAAATTTCGTCATTTAAGTTATCGTTTCCCAAAAAATGTAAGTAAGGTATAAAAAAAGTAAGGTATAAACCGCCAAGGTATCATAATCCTCATAAGATATTTACTCCCCAGCGACTTTTCTCGGCAAGCGACTTCATCTGGAAGACGATATTTCAACTCGATAGAATTTTTTGTTTACACTTAATAACTGTGCTCACGCTTTAGAAACCAGCTCATTTCTACGTCATGAAAAGCTCCAGAACGGAGAAACGTCCTTGGATAAAGAGCAAAGCCAGGACCAAACAAGAAAAAAATCGATGAATTTCATCCAGATAGAAGGCAAAATTTCGCCGAAAGTGACAAGGCCTCGTCTGGTTCAATCAACAGAAAGCGAAGCAGCTAGTGCTTCGTCTCTAGATGTATCAGCAGTAAGTAGGAAAGTAGGCGCATAACTGCGTGAACTCGGGCTTCTTTTCTTAGGAATGCCTAGTAGTGTATGCTTTTGTATGTAGTTTGAGCGTATTAGAAAATATTGAATTTGAAAACACCTTCTCCGCAATTATATCTAACCATATGCTAAGATGCTGTGTTGACGCATACGCTCTTTTATTTCCACGCATGCGCAGTACCTGCTAGACTACGTTTTGTGGCCCAACGCGAAAAACCAAGTCCAATTTAAAACTCTTCCATTCCACAGGAAGCCCGAGAAAAAAATAACGGGAGCGAAGAAAGCAATGTTACAAGAGAGCGACTTCCAAGAACAAACTGGATTATTCTTCATGGTCGGATTCTTCGTTGTCCGAAACGAATGCCTCCTTGAAACCACGCTGCAGCACTTGCTCTTCGGTTTGTCTTTTGTTTTACTGAATTACGTTGCTTTCCTTTCGTTTTGTCCATTGTTCACCACGGCTAAAACGTGTGCGCCTGGAACCAGACTATAACACCATCGATTTCCTGCAAAGCTCTAGTTTGCATACTGTGAACGCTAGGGGTTCTGTTATAGCATTGGCCGGCGGCTTTTCGAGTTGACACTTTCCTCTGTTTATAAAATGCTTTAGAAGACAAAAACTCGCATTCGTTCTTTGAGAGAATCCCTTCTCTTTTAAGGAACTAATAGGGTATGTAGATTTGACGGTTTTCCGTGAAATTTGGTCAGAACATTCACTGAAAGATATGGAACAGAAGAGCGTGGGCGAATTCTTTTATTTTAAATACTTTTTTTGTGGCGGCCTCTAAGGCAACATGTTACGCGAATTTTTCGATAGTTGAACTTGAGAGATTAATAAAAAGATAACCAGTAGAGAAAAAAGAAAATGCTGACACGTTTTGAGAGATTAATGCTGTGTGATTAACACTGCAAAGTTAATTTGTATCAACTTTCGCATTTGATACCCGATTAATTGGAACGTCAGTCGGTCATTTTGGAATTGATGGCTTCTGCTGCTTATGGAAAGCAAAAGCCAAAACATAACATAATTTTATCGAATTTTACATTTTGTAGCCTTTCTACTGATATACACTTTGCGGGGGTTTCATTGAAAACAGTGCGCACGAATTTGTTTTCTGGAGGACTCCCGCGAAGTTTCGGAGTAACCTTAATTCAGTTTCCGCACTCTTTAACACTTGTCCTCTGTAACTCTTTTCGCTCATGGTCCTTTAGCCTTGTTCAAATGTGCTACAGTATATGAGTCATCGCACATATAATGTTATTTGAATTCTACATAATTTGCTCGCGCTTGACACAACAGTTAGCATAGAGCAAAACATTATAAACTTTTAGTAACTTTTTAGCAAGTAAATACGGTTAATTCTGACGGAGTGAGCTTACACCATTACCCATAAACGTTGAAAAAAACAGAAAGGCAAACAAACGAAAACTCTTACCAGTTGCTACTGATTTCGCTCTCTAAGATGAATCTATGTTTCTTCTCTTGGCTATGATTCGACACTTAATTGAAGCAAAAGGTGATGGAATAAGATATAGCAGGTGCCAACTAATGGTTTCTTAAGATATACGTCTCCACTTTCGAAGTCTTTTAACTGACTTGTTATGAAAGCAATTGATTTGCGATATCGTATTAACAGGTGGATATATTTTTTCTTTAAACGGAAAGAGCTTAAGTTACGTAAGACGATTATCCAAACTTCATTGTAAGATAAGGAAAATCCAGCTGAATGATATAAAGATTTTCAACAATATGGTTAATATTAGTCGATAATAATATAACATGCAGAAAGCAGGAAGTGAAACTTACAGAAAAGATTAAGAACATCTATTAAGCGTACACCTATTTGGTATAACCTAACGTGGCATGATAATACAAAGAATAAATGATTGATATACTAGCTAATGGAGTCCTTAAGTGGCTCTGCCAATTCTTATTATCAATGAATTGAATAACCGCAAAAACTGAAGGGCAGGTCTAGAGTTCCATTTTTTCCCTCCTGCTATCAAACATATCTCAAACAGGAACTCTTAAGGAAAAAAGAAAAGGTGTCTTTGTCTGTTTCCTCATTTTATTCCAAAAAAATATCCTCTACTGTGGAAAAACGCAGGATACTTTGGGCTTCTGTTTGGGGAATTGAGCCTCACGGTGCGAAGACGGCACTTTAAATATGCAATCATGTGGGAGGCACATACCCACGCCCACGTCTAAAATATTTGTTTCAAGAAATTGCTTGTTTTAGCTTTGTTAGCTTTTCTTTTATTAATATCACAATTAAAGATTCTTTAGAACTATTCTAAAAGTCGCCATACGCAAAAACAGGTCCGCAATGCGCATGTGTGAATTTCAGTCAGATAAAAGTTGATGGACAAAATGACCCTTTTACTACGGGAAACTGCATTTATTGAGCATGACCAATATTGCCGGATGTAAATGTCCCGTGGTTAATACCAATGGATACGTCAAAAAGATCACACGAAATGCCGTTGACATTTAATGAGATGGCGTTTTGATGTGTAAGGTATGAGAGCAAAACCGTTTGACATTGGGCGTCACACGTACTTGCTACAAATGAAGAATGTTTTTCCTCCTTGTGACAATATTTTACCTTGGCAAAATCAGAAATCACGTGTACCGTTGGTCTACGCCGTATACTAAAACGCAGCATGAAAAAGGTCAGCAGAGCTATAGCCCCAAGTTACTGTAGTTGGGTGGAGTGAGGGGTTGGGGTTGAATGTCAGAATACAGTAAAGAATCATTGAAGTAAAAACATTCTGCAGTTGTCTTCCGGAGCAGTGGCGAAAACAAATTACATCATAGCAAAGCACGTACACATAAGACCGTTTGGTTCCATCACTCGTTCATTGTGATTCTGAACCGTAAAATCAACAATAACGTTTCGACGGGATGCGAGGTGACGTGCTGTTGTGATTCTGTTACATACCTGAGACAATTATTAATTCTTTTCACGAACACGAATTTTTAATGTCGATGGCTTGGAGATGTTAACTGCTGTGAATGGCAGTATTTTGGTTACATTTCTCCAGGGATTTGTTGATTAGTTCCAGCTCCTACGCAGTCCCTCTTTGGGCTTGTCACGCAACCTCCCCCCCCCCCCCCCCCCCCCCCCCCCCCCCCCCAACCTACCCCACCGATGTTCAGTCTGTTTCCAGTCGAAATTGTTTGGAAAAGTACTCTAAAGCCAAGATCTTTAAGAGTAGACCTGAACCAAGGAACGGTAAAGTAAAGGTTGTCTATTTTATTTATCAGCGAAAATATTAGAATCAGTCGCTGGAGTTTGTTTCGGATAAACCAGCAGGCGATTGCGTGTGTTAGTAAGATTTCTGCTTCCAGCTTAGAACACTGTATGTTAATTATACTTTTAGAAATTAGCTTTTATGCTTAAATATGACCAGTAAATGTGAAAAGTTTGAAGGCAAATGTAAATATTTAAGTCCTATTAAATTTGCGAGTCTACGGAAACTGGTGCCGTTACACAATTTATCAATTGATCATACTTTATTGAACCTGGGCCCTTAACTTGAATATCAGGCCTTTCTCACCAACCGGCTACTTCCTCCTCCTACACAGCGAGTATGAAAAGCCTGATACTCGGCTAAGGGGACCTCAACTTGTTAATAATAACTACGCAGGAAAATGCTCATTATGTTATATCCGTTCGTAAAACTTCGACTGACGATGTAAAAGTGCTGATTTTAGCAATAGACATGAGCTTAAAGTATGAAATCATTTAAGTATAAATTTTCTTCCGACAGTCCCAGACTGTGCGGCGCGACAATGTTTACTGGAATTTTATTTTCCGCTAAAATTGTCGAGATTTTCAGCTGATTGAAGCAAATTGTGACATAATTTAAATATGTAATTGCAGGCAGTTCTGGAACTGAGCTTTTCTGTGATTGTTCCTTATTCATCCAAGAATTTCGTGCATATACAGACACAGAGCGAATGTGTGTCAAACACTAAGACTTAAGGCCTAAGATTGTCTCCGAGTCTCAAAAACAAGTCGAAATTTGCCAAAAAAAACATAACAGCCGAGGCTGCACCAAAAGACTGAACCTCCCTCTCGTTCCCAGGGTCTTCTCTCTTCCTGGTGGAGCCTGGCTGCAAACCATGTGACAAACACTTTGCTCTTGTGCACAAATAAGGAAGTAAATATCGCTGGCTCTGACAAAGTGTGAGATGATCCCACACAAAAAGTGAGCCGAAACCTGTTTTACACAAAATAAAACAAGTTACCATTGAAGGGCTAGGTGACGCTACTTTTTTGCTTTTCAGTATTTTTCTTATATTCCTTGAGCTTGACGCCATTTTTGTAATATTTCAGTTATTTATATAGGCAGTTAGTAAAATAGGTTTAAATTGTGTGACTTAGCCCCTTAATGTTACTTACAAGGTGTTTTACAGGAATTTTTATGTACAATGCGTGACGAAAACATCAGACAATGAAATTCAAATTCTAAACAACATTCATGCAACTTAGAATAAGTGACGCTTCGCCTTCAAACCAATTATAAACTTGAGTCACTGAAATCACGTGCTCTTGGGTTGGACTCCTCTCCACACAACTAGAACTCAGTCCTACTCTGAAGATGGTAAAAAATCAGAATTAGCCAAAAGCTAATCACATAAAAATCGAGCCCAGGTTTATTATTCATGCACAACATAACTTTAAATGAAAACATGCAAATGAGTTAATGACTGTTAAAAGATGGTTTTTATCAAAAAGATACGAGATTTTTACCGACCTTATCGAACAAGCAGTAACATTAATTAAAGTATAACCGTTCATAGCGATCCTTATTGAACTGTGCAAATATTTATTGTTGTTTTTTTTTTAGTTTTTACTGCATTTGCTTTGGTTAGATGTTACGCAGAACGGCCTTGATCTTAAGCAAGTTGACGTGATGACACCAACTCTGGTGATCAATTGGCGTCCTAAACGCGCCAAATGGATCTAGTGCATATAGGACACCAAGCAAAATTCGAAAACGCATCTTTAGGAACGAAACACTTTAGAATATGAAAATTCATATTCCAAAGTGTTTCGTTCTTAAAGATGCGTTTTCGAATTTTGCTTGGTGTCCTATACGCACCAGATCCATTTGGCACGTATAGAACGCCAATTGATTACCCCAAATTTAGTCCCCAGTGCCTTATTCTTTTCGTACTGAATACTCCTCCACTTAGCTGAAGTTATAAACTGCAGTTATCACGTAAGACGATATTTCAATGCGTACCTTGGGGATTGTCGCTGTAAACCTCTACTCTAAGGCAGTTCCAGTTATTCCTATTGGTTGGATGAAAACGGATGTATCTTACAGGCACGGAAGTTGGTAACTTGTGTTGGTCAATAGTGTTACTGTTACCTTCTCTGTGAAATACCTTAAAATACAAAAAAAAACATTGGACACTCACCCTCGAAGCTTGCCATTTATCAAAAATTTTCGCTCCCTTAGCTAACTGGAAGTTAAATAAATAAGTCAGCTACTAGGTTATGATAAGCCAACAATTACCCGTATGGCACGAAAACTAACGGTGCACAAATACTTTACACTTTAATTAAAGACTCAATGTGATTATTTTTTCAGAGAAAATTCAAGACGTTTGTGTCTGTCATCTTCAAAGTAGTCTGGGAAAAAGTTAAAGTTATTTAATTTGTTGGCGTCAAGATCGTGTTAAGCAAAAGTTGTAATCATCGTTTCTAGGTGAATTGTCTGCCTTACATCACAAGACGTTCAGCAGAAGCCAATTATTCTTTACTTTAGCGGATATCAGCAAGAACGAAAGTTCATAACCAAATTCAATATCTGTAAAAACCCTAGACCATTCAAAGAACCCTCTAAAACCTGCTCCCCAGCGAAAATCATGCGGGCTGAAAAAGCCGGGAAGTAACCACCTATGAGGTAGCTAGCTAATAATTTCACACCCATCCTTAATTGTTATAATTGTATCCCATAAATAGTTGCCTAATTCTTCTTAGCCTTATAGCTGTTATAGGCTTCAAATTATTGTATTCTTTTTTCCTGTTTTGGTATGAATAAATGCTGTTGTTGTTGCTCTTGTAACCTAATTAATTCCAAACCTAAAAATTTCTTTTCTGTCTAGACATGTGTCTAGGGATTACTGACTGGCTGATTTAACTTATTTCGATTTCTTTTCTAAGCGAATTCAGTATTGACAGGAGGCTGGTTCCCTAGTAACAACGTGTACCACTTAAGGGGTAGATTGGGCGAACACACCAAACTGCTCAATTGGAGTGTAAAATATGAAGTTATTGATGCTTTACATATTTGCTGGCAGGAAAATACGATCACAGGGCTGGATAAGTCTGCACGACAATTCTCAACAATAAGGTAATGTCACAAAGCGTACTAGGGACAATTGTGGAAAACTCTAAACCTTGTGGTCTTTCTGTTTGGACCTCACTGCACTCAATCTATGCTGACAAGACCTCAAACCAGTACTCTATCAGAGCACTGGCACTTTAGCGCTAAGATAAGTTACCTGATCTATACCATTCGCATCTTTATAAGCTTCCCAACTGTTTCCGTCATATGAATAAGACAACTTGAAATCCGTAACCCATTCATTACCATTTACGTCTCCTTGGGTAGCAAGAGCACAAACTTGGATTATTCTTGCAAAGTCGATTTGGAGCCAGTCGTTGACGCTGTCAGGGACTGCAGAGCACCAGCCATCGCCTCTGGTATCGTTCAGACGACCGTTGTAGGCTCTGTAACTGCTATAATCAGTAGTGGTATATGAAGAAGCTGTCATCTGGTTATCAGGAATTATTCCAGGCGAGGAGACACCAACAGGATAGTCAAAGCAATTTATCTCTGGAGTATTTTGATGAAACACAACTTAAAAGCACGGAAGATAAATACGGTAAATGTAGTCCCCGGGTTTTTCAGCGCCGCTGTATGTCATGAAATATATAACACACGAGGGACTGTGTCTCATTGGGACATCCAAATACCAAGAAAAGAGTTAAAAATACCGCGGGAAGCGGAGTATTTTTACGAAATTCGAGGTATTAGATAGCCGATGAAACTCTATCCCCAGTGTTTGGGGCATGGGAGGTGACGACAATATCAACAAAGAAAGTACAATCTTTAATCAACAAGTGTCTGGGGAGGATTCTGAGGATGTATTGGCCTTAGTTGATCGATTCGTGGTAAACAACCAGTAAAGAGCCTATCAACACTGTAAGTAGATAGGGCGTACACTAAGGCGGGATAAGAAAAACATACTACGCCACGCGATGGACTATAGAAATCACAAGGCTCGCGGAGATGCGGCAGGCCGAGAATCACATGGCACAGAAGCATCTTGAAAGACCTGACGAATATTTCTCCAGGATAACCCTTCAGTATAAAGTACTGTTATCAACGGGTCCTACTGACTAAAACCTAATAAATAAGCGGAATAATTAAGATATACACTAAGATAAAAAAAAAAACGATACTGAAAAATGCAATAAAAATTACAAGTAATAGTCGTCCAGGCTTTCCTAAATAAAACTCTAGAATTGACGTTTCTTTAGCTTAAAGGCAATAAATTAACATTTGAGGCACCTAAAAAATAAAAACTATGGCGCGCAAAATCCAGTCTGACACAGTTAGCCTAAACCTCTTATTTGCCTAAATAGAGCCCGGGTTAGCCTAAATATCTAGAATAACTGAAATTTGCTCTCGAATAGTTACAAGGTTAACCGTATCCCTCACTGGTTTTTCAAGATATGTTTATTTTCGTCATTTCGCCATTCCCTGTTTTAAACTTGGTCTTGATGGAATACGGTATTTTTTTTAGAGAACAATAAAAATGTCTGCGTACCTGCGCACTTTTTACCATCGCCAGTAAACCCAACATGACACAAACAGTTGTAAGACCCGGGAGTGTTAATACATTTGGCGTTGAGGCCACACACCCGGGCATCAGCACTGCATTCGTCTATATCTAAAGAGAAAATAAATTATTTATAATTGCTGCTTGTATAATAAAAAAAATCTGTAAATTATCAACTCCGAAGTTATCAATTACAGACCAAAGCATAAAAAACTAATAAAAAATAATTTCTTATCTTTGAGCTGCTTGCTGACAAAATTTGCTTTTTCCAGCAAAAGATTTGTTTTCACTCGAGTTACATATTCTTTTGAACTATGGACTTTAGATTTCACAATGAATAATGTGTGAATGAAGCCTAGCCATGAGGGCATCGCGTCCCTGCTAGTGATCGAAAGTTCAGTTCACCATCCCTCTTAGGTGTTTTTCTTCCTAAGCCTCGCTTCCCCCAGTAGTGTCCTAGCATTTAAATTAAAGGCACCGACATTTTGTACAATCGTATCTGAAGATATTTGATAAGACTGAGACCATACATTTCAACAACCAATCATGGCTATCAATTTCAAGACTGCAAGTTTCATTACTTAACTGACCTTCTGACATCATGTCACAATCAGCAAGCACAACCTCTCCAGGAACAATAGAATCAAACCAGTATTTGCCGCTGACCGCGTTTCCTCCTTCACTCGCCTTGATCTCTTTGCACGTTTCAGCGGGTAGTTCAGGAATGGAACCGAGAGGAACTATGGCGTAAAAGAGAAGCGTTTTTTACTGAACAAATTTCTAGTTTCATCTTACTAAATGTATTTAAAAAAAATGTTTTGTTTCATTTGGTGCCCTTACTGATCTAAATGATATTGGTACTAACATTGCCTATGTCTACCCACGTGAGTCAGGCCTAACAAAATTCCGGGGGTAGCTTATGAGGGATAACTCGCAGGGTGGGATGACTATTCGCCAAAGGGCTACACCAAGATGCCAACGTCTTTTGCGCTGACCCCAAAAAACAATCGTCATAAATTTTCCAGAGGGTGTGCACAATGCGATCTTTTCAGCAATGTGTATACTCTCTACTTTCGTTGATTATTGAAAGGTCAACGTCATCTTATTCTGTTATTCTGAATGAATCAGTGACAATGCATTTTCTCGGGCCTTGGCTTATAACATTTCCAAACTTAAAGTATTTATTATCAAATGTACGATTTGTATCTACCTCTGTTTACTTCTCTTTTGAAATAATATCTATCAGAGTCTGGGACGAAATCTTCAGGTCTCGCTTGCTTGGTGCGGTCGTTCAGTTCACACGCGCTTTGGGAAATGACGTAATTAAAGCTTTGACATCTGATCTCATCGTTGCATACTTGTAAACACTCAGTTCCAAGGGATACTCCTTTGATTTTCTTGAACACGTGTTGCCGTAACATCATACCCATGGTGGATTGTTTTCTTTGACATTGGAGAGATGTTCCGTGACAAATAATGACAGACAGAATCAGCGCGGCTGTGTTGAATGGATATTTACCAGGTGCCATAATGAGACTCATAGAGTTCTGTATAAAGCAAAAAGTGTTTATACCCCGTTTCTTTAGGTAAAGCAAACTCTGGATAGAGCGGCATCAACTACGACGTAAGATTGGCTTAAAAGAACTCGCGTTACTTTTTCATCCAAACAGAAGTAAAACCCAAGCCGATGCTGTCTCTCACAGTCTCTCTCACACTCGTTTTCCCGCGTTTTGCGTCAGCTATGTAACAACTTTGAGTTTTGCTTGGTTCACTGGATTATCGGTGTCCTTTGTGATTGGCCAGAATTTTTACTCTGGTTTTCGTTTTACTAGGCTTTATTGAAAACTACTCTAATGGATACTTGCCTGAAACCAGGACAAGACTAATAGCGTTCCGGATAAAGAAAATCATTACTTTAAGTGTTTATCCACTGCATTTTATATTAAGCAAACTCCACAGGGATACGCCACATGTGCAAATTTTCTTTCTATAGGATGGTTTAATCACGCTAATTTCATCGTTGAGTTTGTATAAAAACATTGATAAAAACACATACAAACGGGGGTTCGATTCAGGGAAACTAAAGAGAATGGCGTATCTGAGAGGAAGATATTGCTTCCTATAACATTTCAGATTATGTCCCCACCACTAGTAACACTGCGTTCAAGAACATGCTTGCAGAGACGCCTTGTAAAGGATGTGAGACACTTTCCATGTCACTAAAAATTCCAGAATTTTCCAAACGGAGCCAAAGAGAACGAAGCAATAATAATTACGAAGGTTTCAGTTCTCTCCTTCAGAATTGGCACCATTTCAGTGTGGATTGGTTTGGTTGTTTTTCCAGCTCGATTTCATCCAAAAAAGCTATTATCATCATGAAAAACTAAACTGACTAACGTTTGAACATTACCTGGAGGAAATTGTCCTCATAAAGTTATCAATAGTAGAGAAGCATCATCTTCCCTGGATCAACAGAGAAGACTTGATACGTAATGGACTTAACAAACGATCTGTTTAACAATCAGCCTGAATAAATGATTAAAAACCTCCTGATGGTGAAAAAAGGCAATCATGACATGCAAATCAACTGGTGACATGCAAATCAACTGGTGAGAGCAGAAGCAGGTGAAGATGGATTAAAAGTTCTTACTATCGTATCTCCCCCATCCAGCGGCTAAACTTGGCATTGTAATAAAGTTCATATGGACCTCTTGTAACAAGCACAGGTACTGCTTTAACCATAATTATCATAGCTACTAACTATGCCTTAAACCGAGAATTTCAATTTGTTTCGAAAGGCCTCGTAATTATTCTCCTTAACAAATGTAAGTACTGCATTTTAATACTCATTTGAATTGCATTAAAATTTAATACCATGCAATTATATCGTGTTTTTAGGGCAAACTATAGAATTCCCGACTAAGAAAAGAAAACCAATTCTACATAGCGTCAAGGAATAACAAAGGTGGCTTGATTACATTTGCAATGCAGTGAACTCCTGTATCAAAGGCAGTAAAGGTCGAAATGTTCTGCTTTGATGGTTCTTGTTGTAGTCAAGATGCTACGCAAAATGTTAAGGTGGCCGAACACAGTTTTCAAGAGCCTATGCCTAATTCACCATTACTTTTAAGCTATTTATGCTTGAAACACGTTTTTTGCAAGAGTCAAGGTTAACCACAGAAGAGTTGGGGCTGGTTAAAAACAAGGCTTAAATAATGGAGCTTTTGTTATTTTAAAAGCCAATTCTAAAAGCCAATGATATTCTCTAAAAATTTTCTTAGCCCTTCGAATACTATACCTTGACTTGCAAAAAAATGTATTTGTACTGATTATAGAGTTCGCCTTATCTGGAGCCTAGTGCTTCCCTGGATAATGAGGATGTGGGTAATGTGATGAAACTCATTTATAAAATTGTAGCCCCTGCAAGCTTCTTAATTCTCTTCTTCCTATCTCATACATACATAAATTACTTGACCACTCCCTCAACGGGGCTTTTCAGGGCCAATGGAAACAAATAATGCAATTTGGTAGGAGGCTGACCAGCTGGCTATTTACTAGCGTGGAGGAGTTGAACTCGGGACCACCGAAGACAAATCCATCCAGTGGCAGGGAGTACGATTTGAACACGGGACCTCCGGCTTACAAATCCAGCGCCCTAACCACTAGGCCACGCTTCCTCGTGAAAAAAAAAAGAATTTAAAAGATACCAAGCTATTTCACATTCTGAACAATATATTCTTCCATTCACGGCAATTCAAGATGTGTAAAGGAAATCTCTTGACCATGAATGTCACTTTTAAAGAAACATTATAGAAACAAATAAGGCACGGCATTCATGGAAAACAGGTTTTTATTAGGATTTGTTAACTTTAACATTGTAATTAGCATAATATTTATGTAGTGTATTTTAGACTTAGATATTACCTTTTTTCTTATGTAATTTAGACCTGATGAATTTTTTACCGTGGATAAATAAAGATTGACTTGACTTGACTTGGGGCTTCATTAATCATTGAACAAAGCTAAGTACGCAAACTGCGGTGATAAACATGGCAGTAAAACGCAAAGTTCATTTACTTGACGTTTCGTATGTTACAACATACATCTTCAGAAGTGACCGTTTAAATGAGGAGCATTGACAATAACTTCACAAGAGATCGCCGGGAGTAATCATGTTTTTATTGCGACAGTTCTGTTTCGTATGGACCAGAAATTAATTTGGTCCACACTCATCAGACAACTTCAACTCCAATATACTGCAGGTTTATCACAAAAAAACTCAAGTCCTGGACGAAAAAACGGAAACAACGGGAACGCAAGGGTGATTTTCTCCATTCAGTGAAACCCCCGAACATCTGCAGGCTATACGACGAATAACTCTTGAGTAACGTTAGTGTGTCTTCTCCATCACTGGATGGAGTGTGAACGGTTTACTATCCCCTAACAGCTCCCGAAAATAACGGCTTCCCAAAATAATGTAGCACCTCCTTTGACCTGTAGCCTGTTCCAGGCTCTCTCGGTAGTTGTGGACGATCGAAAGGAAAAGGACGTACGAGTTGTTTCTCTGCTAACGAGAGCCTGGAACTGGCTAACTTTTGACCTATTTAAAAATCCGGAAATAACGAGGATTGTACAGCACTTGAAGGGTAGCACTTGAAGGCTCTTTGCATGGTAAAAAACAAAGGGAAGGAGCCTGGCATCAGTGCTTGGAATTTTGAATCGGTGCTAAATACTGATTGGCTGAGATTAACACGTTGACGCAATCCAACTGTGACCCGCTTTTGTTTCGAAAAATGAGCAAAATTATGACCCGCATCCAGATGAAGTTCAGCGCCGACTGTGCCAAAATTTCAGAATATTTTTTTAATTTCATTTGAATTTGAATTTGAAGGTTGATCTAAGGAGGTTCTGGAGACACATACGATAGGGCCGATTCCTGTACTCAGCTGGACTACGACGTTCATTTTCAACAATGGTTTCCTTCCTGAAAGTAGTTAATCTCTATAAAACCTTCAGGAAGTTTAAAATTGGCTTATAGGGATACATATTAGATATAACCATATAACAAATTATGTGAATTCCCCTTCCAATCCAATTTTTTGGTTTGTTAAAATCTATTAAGGCCTGTAGGTACTGCAATCGAATAGTTTCACCAAGAGATAAACCAGAACATAGAGACCAGGTCCGAAACTCTAGCCAACCAAACCATGTGCCTCATGGCTCCTGGAGCAAGACTGGAAGACAATTGTTTAGCAACAAGGCCCAAGACCCTTGAAGGATAGCCACAAATTTATCTACACTGCCATTTTGTCCATGCCACAGTAATATCATCTTTATTTACTTCTAAAATTTGACAAAGTGGAGATGAAAAAGAAATTTTCAGACTACAGGCCATTCTGAAATTTAAGAATTTATGGCCTATGGGATGACTGTCTTTGAAAGAACCTGCCAGAATTCTCACATGACAGTTGCTCTGATCCACAGAGTGACTCTTGCAACAGTAAGCCCTGCAAGAGTGAAGCCCTGTCTTGCAAGAGTGAAGCCCTGTCGTTATGTCTCCATAGTTCAGCATAAATTGGGTAATTTCCTAGCTCTCAAACTCCAGCCTCTACACCTTGGTTTTCCTTGCCTACAAAAAATGAAAAGTTAGAGTACTTAGGCAAGAGTAGTGAATAGAATGTTACTCATTGACAAGTAGCATGGCCTAGTGGTTAGGGCACTGCCCTGAATTGCAGGACTCCCAGTTTTAAATCCTCACCCTTCCAGAAGATGTACTTGAGCTCATTGTCCCAAACTCTTCTACATGCATACTTCATAGGATAAAAACAGGTCACATTCCAGTCAGTTGGGGGTCCTTAACTACAACCCCATGGCAGAGGGGGGTCTCCCATATTAAAAGGACATGTGCTTGTTGGAAATTTGGAAAAGAACCCCTAGGAGGTACCAAGATCCTGTTTTGTGGGCGTGGCTGGAAATGGAGGATACAATACTAAAACAACACATTATCTCCCAGAGCTCTAAACCTTAAAACACTGAAAAACCTGGAGACTGATGTAAACAAATCTGGGGATTTCAGTAAAAACCCGAGCCTCACAACAAAATTATAAGACCTGAGAGGTCTGATCCCCTGTCACTTGTTTTTTTTTCAATTTAATACCCTAAAAGGTACTGCAAAAGCTCCCACTGATCACCCTAAGGGAGGGGTACCACAACTGAGGGGTACCACAACTGAGGAGTACCACAACTGAGGGGTACCACAACTGAGGGGTACCACAACTGAGGGGTACCACAACTGAGGGGTACCACAACTGAGGGGTACAACAACTGAGGGGCACCACAACTGAGGGGTACCACAACTGAGGAGTACCACAACTGAGGGGTACCACAACTGAGGGCTACCACAACTGAGGGGTACCACAACTGAGGGGTACAACAACTGAGGGGCACCACAACTGAGGGGCACCACAACTGAGGGGTACCACAACTGAGGGGTACCACAACTGCATTTTCAACCCCTAAATTTTATCACAAGCATCCTCATCCTCTTTATATGGGAGTCCCCACCCATCTCCGAAACTACAATGTTCCAGTTTTATACACAATAATTATTGTGTATTGAAAATAAGGTTCACTGATTTGCTTACAGTAGATACTCTAAAAAACATCAAGTTACTGTGGTATAACTAGCCTTGTGGACCTTGTGAACACCTACTTGTGTTTCTTCAAAACAACATTTTCCCCTGACTTAAAACATATTTCCCTGACTTTTCCCTGACCTAGGAAGTTTTTGTCCCTGACCAATTCCTGACCTGTGGCTACAGGCAGGCCCTGCCCAGATATTGTGCTATCTCAATTCCTAACCTCAAATGTAGCTTCTTTTCAGCAATAAAAAAGATATTACAATTTTGTCAAAGTTTGTCTACTCCATATAAAGGCTACTGACAAAACTTCTCCAACCCCCTAAGTTCCTGGCCAGGCAATCCATCTGGATATAAGAATAGCACTTTGACTGGATAGTGCAGTCTGTATCTCTCCTCCAGCTAACAATTCTATATCATTTATTCAATATTCTGATATCTTATCAAGCTAAATTTCTCTTATTTCCCCATTTGAAACAAACTCTGATTGACACTTAATAAAATATCATTTATAATAATAATTTTGTTACATCATAATTATGATAGACACTAGCTAAGTAAATGTAAAAAAAAGATGCAATTGATTGGTTATGAAGTTCAGAATTCATGTGTTACTGAGTGAGGGGGCATTATGCTGGCTTTACTGATTGCCAGTAGTAAGAGATTAAGATAAAAAGTATACTATGACCTCCTTGAAATGAAAATGTATACATAGTGAAGCAGCGACGATTCTCTACTTAACTTACTGCTTGTTTAATACAGGCTTTCAGTGCATTGAATTCCTTGTCACATGCATGTTTTGTAATGTTTTCTTGCTGGGATACACAATGTCCATAGTGAAGAGCCTAGAAAGTACAGAAATAATGTAGCAACATCAGTTAACATGTCATCTTTTTAACAATAACACATCATCTTTTTATTCAGTAAATACTTATACAAGGGTCACTGGTTTTTCAATGATTACTGTGCTGTGTTACCCTCCACGAATAAAGTTGATTATTACTAATATACGACATAGTTCTCATTAGTCATGTTGTTTTAATTTCCATTGTTGGATTGGCTGCGCTAGATGGTTCTTGGAATAAGACAAAAACTGGGACTTTGAGTTTTTATTGAGACAGCACCAGTGGAAAAATTGTTGTCATGGCAACAGCTCTTAGGGTGTCATTTTGTTTCTTTTGTGATGCACATTTGTGGTGCCAAATTCCAAGAACACTGCTTAAATAGTTTTAGAGTTATTTTACCACTTTTTTAGTTGATAATCTCTGCGATACTGGTGCAGTGTTCTACCAAGTGAGCTATGAAGCCAACTAAGAGCTGGTCACATTCTGAGTTCGTAATTCACCTGTAGAAGGTGAAGAATGCAAATGAATATATCAAAAGTCATAAATTTGAACAGCAGATGAACATATGAAGACATGATTGATCATCACAGTTATCCACACAACTTAAGCAGGCCTGAATGGGATTCAAACCCATGACCTCTGCGATACCAGTACAGTGCTCTACCAACTGAGCTATCAATCCAACTAAGAGCTGGTCACATGAATGAATTTGTGAATTTGCAATATACAATGGCCTTTGCTAGGGAACTTAAATTTACTGTTTGTGTAGCCTTTTATTGCTGCTTTCTACTCTTTCCAGTGTCATGGAATTTTTTCATTATCGATAGACAATGGGAACAAGACAATGGGAAGTTGTAATGTTTAACACGGCTCTGTGATATAATTCAGCGCTTTATCGATGGCAGCATGTGAAAATGGGAAGTGTTTAGATAAAGAAAAAGGAAAACCCAGCCTTACACATAGTAGTAGAGAAACTTTTTATATTTGACAGAAGGGTGTCAAAAAGTGCATGAGAATGAAAACAAACTTCAGAATGAATTGCAATGCTTTCATGATCCTTGCTATCAATGGCAGTTTGCTGTAGACACTGATACACACTGATGAAAATTTAAAAGAATGTGCAGATGCCAGGATTTAATTTAATATCCTTCTTGCCTTGCCTCGGTACGGTGTCTCGGAAATTAAACTTTTTCCTAGGTTCATCCGTAAAAGAAAAAACTTACCTGTGTTTGACATTCCGCAAGGAGCTTCCCGAACCCAGAAATCCTTCTGTACGCGTTTTCTTTAGAACTCATTTCGTTAGTTCTGCAAGAAGATTCTACAGCTACTGTTTGTTCACCATCTTTGAACGTCCGAAATGTCTGCTGGGCTTACCGGAAATGAAAATGAAACCAAAACCGGAAGTTCCACAGGTTATTCTTTCGGGCTTTGAGAAAAACAAACAAGCAATTAGCACGTTTTATAACGATTTGCACCGTTACGGAGGCCGAAATTAATTGAAAGCCAAAATCTAGTAGAGTATTACATGTAATATCACGCTGGTTACATTTGTTGTAACAAATGCTAGGCACGTGAAAGCGGTTGCGAAAGGAGTTACGCTCACAGCGGGAGATCGCGTGTACCCGCAAGTTGTACACTTAAAAAGCGTGATCGACGACCTGATATAGACAGTGTAAACGTCAGTGACAAGCTGCGGGTAAATTGTTTTTATTTGCTGGGTGGCATGAAAAACAACAATAACTTTTTGACTAAGCACCATGAGCCGATAAGTTTCCTCTCAACGCAACATTACGTTTATTAATATCTCAGATGTCACAAGGTCGATTGCATTGGCTATAACGGCGTTAACTCCGCCCAAGTTGGTTGCTATTCGTCGAAATAACGAGCCTTGCTGGACTGGAACTTCGCAATCTCGATAAGTTATTGCTTTTGATATCGGCCTTGCTCGACTGGCAACAATTGTTCAATGTCGGGAGTAATTAGGTGGCTTTTGTGTTGGCTACGTTTGTAAACAAGGATTTTTAATAACGCTTTGAACTTCACGAAAGGTTCATCCGATTAGGTTTTGTCATTGCTTTCAAGACTCCAACCTAATTGGATTCTGTTCAAACTTTTTCGTGTAACGTTCGTGGCTGGCGGAAAACCGTCAATTAGAAATTCTCGAAGAAAATAACAGCGTCATGAATATCTGCCCGAACTTGCCGTTGCTTGTGGTTTTAGCTGTATTCGCACATCAAGGTGTTTGTGTAAATACGTGGATGCCGTGGAACTGGGGGGAAAATAAACCCCGGCCAATCGATGGAAACTGGGCTCCTTGGTCTTCGTGGAGTTCTTGCCACGTCCCATCCGACATTGACACGTTGCCATTTCGGTACAAGGAAAGAAATTGCTCGAACCCGTCACCGAAGTATGGAGGCGCCGAATGTGAAGGGCAATCAAGAAGAAAAACGGGTTGCGACGATTGCAGTATTCCGTTGGGTATGGAGAACGGTCGAATACAGGACTCTTTTGTGACGGCGTTGGATTCGCATGAAGAATTTCCTGCTTTTGGCGCGAGATTGAACGGAAATTCAGCCTGGTGTAGCGACAATCCTGAAAGCCTCCAAGAACCTTTGTACCTTCAAATCGAGTTCAAGAAACTGAGCGCAGTGTCAGCTATCGCAACGCAGGGGTTTTACCCCGCAGTGGAACTTATGTCTCTTCGCATGGGACGTGTTAGCAAATATCAACTAATGCACAGCGTGGACGGTGTGTCTTGGGAAATTTACAAAAACAAAGACAATGAAACAATTTTACCGGGAAACAAAATGCGAGATGGAACAAAGTTAAATATCCTCACGCCAGAAATCACGGCGAAATTTGTTCGAATCTTTCCAGCGAGTTATTTCAGTTTCGTATGCATGAGAGTGGAGCTGTACGGCTGCATCTTCGGATGTGGGGGCTCTTTGACGCAAGAACCCGGGAGCATTATGACAGAAAGTTTCCCAACGGCAGACCAGGATTGCTTGTGGCTTGTTAACATGCCCAACGGAGCAAAAGCACATTTTGATTTTATCAATTTTAATGTACCATGTAGCAACGGTTATGTTGAGTTCAGGGCTGGCGAGGTCCCTTATTCTTTGGCTCCAGTATTAGCAGAATATTGTGGGTATGACACTAACCCTCCCCTGGTCAGTTCTGACAGTGGTAAACTATGGGTGCGATTCAAGTCCAATGCTTCAGACACTCAGGTGGGATTTTATGCACTGTATTTCCCAGGGTGTGGTGGGCATTTAAATGGAACTAGTGGAGAACTAACATCACCTAATTTTCCAAACGAATATTTCCACAATTCCAAGTGCATCTGGACAATAACTGTGCCAGAAGGCAAATCAGTACATTTAACATTTGTGGAGTTTCAAGTCGAGGGAGACACAAATCGGCATAGATGTCCCCATGATCACCTTACAATTTGGAACGGTTCTGATCCTACTGCACCACTCATTGGAAAATTTTGTAACAGCAACCCACCCCCACCTGTCATTTGCAGCTCCGGAAACACCCTACAGCTGAAATTTCATAGTGATGATGCCCTCGCATGGAAAGGATTTCACCTTAGCTATCATGCAGTTGATCCATTGACACCTTGCTCTGAAACATCTTCCTCTTTAATTATGCCAACAACATCAAAAACTTCAACAATGTCTACTAATATGCCACTAGCACCCACACCATTTATCAAAACCAGAAATATTTCATCCACACAGCATGCATTGTTTCCATCAGATATCTATCTCTCTGAATTTACATCAACAACAGAGTCGAAATCAGCCCTTAATCTTGTTACCTCACTTCAAGCTTCACCTATGAAAGAATCTGTCTCAGCATCGACAAATGTAACAATTGGTTTTACAATGACCCCATTCATTGGAGAAATGCAAGCAGCGGCACATGGAAAAACAGAGGATGATGACGATGATGATAAGGATGAGGGCTTGACTACACTGATCATTATTGCAGCATTTGCTTTTATTGTTATCTGCATGATCATCGCGAGCCTTGTGCCAAGCATAAAGCACCATTTCGAAAAACGGCAACGGGAAAAAGAAATGAATTTAATGCTTGCGGCAAGTGTTAGTATTCCTGGTTCAAACAGCAAAGATACTTTTGAAGTTATTCCTATCACTGAAGATAAGAATGTTTTGCCAGTCACAGCAAGTGTTGGTTGTGAAGACACGCCCTACGAGGAGAGCCTAGTTCCAGTTGAAAATGCTGAGAGTACATCACTTGGTGAAACCCCCATACCAGAACTTAGTAATGAACAAGATGATGTATTGGAAAGTGAGGTGCAAATTGCAAATGAGGTCAACATAGGAGAATGCCAGGAAAAGTCAGGAGAAAAGAATAGAGATGAACAGGAGGATTCAGATGATGAACAAATTGAGCTAGAAACAAACATGCCTTGTGAGTTAGAAGGTTACACAGTGGAGACTGGAAGTTTAAGAATGTCATATGAAGACCTTGGTAGCAGTTTTGTATCTGAAATGCAAGCAATGTTGAGTCACTTAGCAGAGAATGATGACCATCCAGCTTTGAATGTCAACCGTTCCACAAATGCAGAAAATTATCCACAGAGCTCTGAGCATGAAACAGAGAAAACAGGAACCACTGGCTTGGAATCTGGAGATAGCACTCATTGTGGCGCCTCAGCAACTGAAGAAGATCCCAATCCACTTCCTTCTGATGAAGAAAATTCTGCCACCAAAAGGTTTTCTGACCATGGAGGAAAACTGGAAAGTTCAACAAATAGTGATGATGCAGATGGAGGGGAAACATGGGAAATGCAGCCAAATCTTGCAAGCAGTTACAGCTGCAGAAAAACAGGCGGAGAGGATCACCCCACAAGATCATGCACAGATGGCAAAGATTCCACCTGTGCTTCCAGCTGTGAAAACATGCCTTCAGTTGAAAGTCATCATCTTCATGCTAGTGGAGATAATGAGACTTGCGTCTAGTTCAGGTCAATGACAAACTTTGAGCTGTCAGTCTGACGGGGCTTGAAAAAAAAAACTGTTATTCAAGCATGGCCTTCAGATAAACAGCCCTCAAATTTTGCTTGCCCTGGGCAATTTGTAATTTTACTTATTTCAGTTAGTTGGCAGATGACATCTACTTGTTCTGGATGACTGGATGGCCTTTTTTTCAGGCCCAGTAACTGAGTGAAAATCATAGTGTAATATAACGGTTATGAAAGAATGAGGAAATGATCAGCACTTCAATGTAATGGTAATGTAAGAGTGTGTAGGCAAGTAAGGAAAATTTGCAGGGGCTGAAATATTTGAACCCTTTTCTGTTTTCATCCCTAATAGAGGCAGTGACAGGTAATAATCTGAATTTTGGATACTGAAAACTGTTTCACTGCTTGTTTATTGCCAGGAGTGGGTAAAAATGAATAAAATTATGGCAACTTAGTATTTGAAGTAGAAAACACTACTACAGTGTATTGGAACAATGTTAGTGTAAATAAGATAAATATATTCACACAGCACTGTCAGATGTACTCCAGTTGGTTGACCCAAAGTGAGAATATGAACTTTCTAACTGGTATAGGGCCTGGCCAGCATTTTGAAAGGAGGCATATTTTTGAGTACCTCAGACCTTACATTTTCATAACCAAAGAAGGACTTTTCTTAGATCCTTTACTCTGCCAATAATTACTGGTAGTGGCCACTTTTTGGTTTTGTTTTCATCTTCAGAGGGCATTTTTACGCCACCAGCAAAAGGCTAGTGATTTAAGAGATAGATATGTGAGATGGTGAGGGTTACATTTATTGCTTGAAAAGCAATGTTGAAAGGGTTTTGTGCTAAATTAAAGGGGACTTGACCAGTTTAGGTTGAATGGGCCATTATCCTAGTTAAATCTGCTGTCGGAAAACAGATTATTTATATTTATAATGGGCAGGTACAATTTGGAAAGCAGATTAATATCAAAAATGAAAGTGATCTGTCTGCTTTTGTATTAGAACTGGAGTATTTTCATATATTTCTTTCATAGTATCCTTGCACTTGTATTGCCATTGGCATTTAGTTTTTGCTTACTGGTAAAGAAGTATCAAATCAAAAAAATGATAGATTATGATGCTTAGCAAACAATATTGTAATCAAAAGAATGTAGGCAAATGACTTGCGGTCCTAAATTTCCAATCACACAATTTAAGTGGTCAAGTTAAGGTAACAAGTCAGTTTATTTTGTTGGAAAAACAGAAATAAACAATATTATTTCAATATAAACATACATGTTACAAATTTCCCTTGGAGTAGAGTCTGGTATAGGAAAGATAATTACATCCAAGATTCAATAACACAAAAGAAAATTTCTGGCAGTGTAAATTATGGGTTTCATTAACAGCTGCCCAACAGGCAAATTGCTGGAGAAATCCTGTACCTCTTCCAGACCTGCATTTTGATTCATTCTCTTATCCCATAGCTTCTGTTGTTTTCCCAGATCCTGTCTGGAAAGGTACAGGCTTGCTCAATTGACGGATGTAACAATGATTTTGTTAGGCTGGTTTGACCATATAACAGATTTATAAAGAAATTCAGTTCAAATAGTTTTGCCCTCCAGCGAAAACCAGTTGCCCTCTTGCTAAAAAGCATTAGTGAAACCCCTACTGCAAAATTCAAACATTATACATCTCAGATGTTAAGGTTTAAAATGAGGAAAACAAACATTAAGCTAAGAAATTAGGTGTGGGTCAGGGACTATTCCATGCAGGCATCAATGGGTTAAGTCAAGGAATCTACTGTCAAAATTAATACATTACTCAGTAATGCAACTATTTTGTTTTCACAAACAAAAAATAGTAATTATTTGGGCATGGATGTTTCGCTGACAACACTCTTCAATTTAAGTATCCAGTTGGAATGCCTATATTTATTCCTTTATAATAAAATCAATGTCTGCATGTATCATATAAGAAAATCAAATATATGTTATCAAAGTAATAATAAATTAATACTGATTATTGAGTGTACTGTGTTTATTAAAAATTATACCATGTTGGCAGCAGGAGAAGCAATTTAAAAAATTAAAATTGAAATTTCTTACTGGGGTGATTTCTACAAACAACTTTGATCTCATATTTCTTAAAGGATCTTTTGATTTAAAAAAATATATATATATTTAATGATACATAAACAGTAAAATGTGTTAATGTGGATTACCGGTAATTTAAAAAGACCAGTGGATTCTTTGTGTCACATCAACTTCAGATTCCTCGTTCTGTTACAGTGATATAGCTGGCTACTGGCTCAAGTTCACTAAAAGACTGGATTTTTTTAAATGTTTTTCAGAAAAGTGGATTGAGCTTTTTAATGAGCCTTCTGTTTCTTTTGTTTGTTGTTGTTTCCTCTTTACTATGACATACAACTGTATGTATCTACATCCCACAGTTAAGTGTCTACATGCCAGAATTTGGGCGATGGAGAGAGATGTTTCAAAAAAAGGAAAAAAGGGGAGGGAGGGGGTGTTGGTTAGGAAAAGTAATGGTAAATACCAAAAACAAATTCTGGTACTTAAAGTTTGAATGTGAATGGATTTCCAGGTTAACAAGCATTCATAAGTCAGTCATAAGTCAACTCAGTTTATTTCCAGTAATCTTTTATTAATAACTCAGATTTTTCACTCTTAACTATTCTAACAAGCTACCCCTTGTAAGAAGAAACACCAATATTGCTCACTTTATTTAACAATTACAATTATAATAATACTCATATTAAAGGACTTAAATCAGTGTCATTCTCCTTTATAGTTTTGTTTTTTCTCTGTTTTTCATTGCTTTTATTTGCTCTATTTATTTACATAAAATTTGAAAAATTCGATAAGAAAACAACCTGTAAATTTCTTTTAATTAAGAACTACCTATGTGATTTTTAATCTTGTCATACTCAGTATGT
>OMLO01000538.1_pt1 | contig 25018 bp, 21 predicted proteins | sample 1674811 | NCBI WGS metagenome assembly OMLO01 (sample SAMN06265003, study PRJEB25207) | coral metagenome | isolation source: Coral host | place: Mexico:La Bocana,Puerto Morelos, Mexico | collected 2008-11-13
ATTATAGCGAGATATGACGTAATTCTCGACCAATCAGAACGCGCGCATCTCTATAATCACCTGAGCAATTATACTAAAAGTAGATATAACGCAAAGAAAGAGATGTTTGCCAGAGTATTATCAATGTTGACTGTATCCATGGCTTGACTGTAATGGTCGACTTTTTTCTAAAGTTCTCTAAAAAGAGATCTGAACTTCTCTTTCCATAGGAAAGTCCTGCACTATTCTTCAAGCACCAATACACGGAGCCATAACTTATCTTTCATGTGGATTTTCATTTGGGTCCCAAGCTTTCTTCTCTTGTGATAAAGGATACCGAATGGCTGGGTCTCGGCGGCGTTTATGTAGAGCAGATGGAACATGGTCAGGTGAAACGACCCTATGTAACAGTAAGTGACTGCTACTCACTTCGTTTTGATATACTTGTGGGAGAGTATCACATTGCAATTGATCGCTCGCTAAATTCAGTAACTTGTTCTTTCAATGCATAACACCTAATTGTACCCTCTTTGTAGCGCTTTGGCAAATATAGTTTGATTAGTCTCCCGATGGCCTGAACCATGGCCTGACCAATCTGGCCTAATATGGCTCTTTCTTGGTGTAGAAGGCACAGGACACGCCACAATAGAACACCGCCTCACGAAACTATTTCTGTTTCCTGTTTTAATTACACTAACTGTGTCTTCTTCTACACCAAGTAAGAGCCCCTGATATGCCGCCGAAGCAGTTTTCCGTTTCGAAAACGGTCCAGGCTATTTTCGCGGCACTTAGAAATTTTTTAACTATCAACGACTTTTTCTCTACTAAATTAGAGAAGTAAGTTCCCACCCAGTACTTAGACGGGATCCTGCGTTTTCTTATATCCCTTTTCTCACCACTACTCTACTAGGTTGAATCGCCAAGTCTCCGCAAAATTTAATTATAAAATGCTACTTTCCCAAAGATTAATGATAGAGTTGCCCTAGACATCAAATAAAAGCTAACTGCAAGCAAACCGGTGCGAATATAAACAATTAAACATTTGGTGAGTGCGTTTAACTCTATCAACAAATTACAACCAGTTTCTACCTTGTCTAAGTCTAAACTAAAGCAGATATAGCATCGTCCATTTTAAAAGGCTTGGTTACCAATGACGGCATCGACTGTTAAAAATGGCATGGACCGTTTATAAAACAGAAATCAGCGCCGCCGAAGCGTACAAAGATACAATTATGTTGACGTGTGCGATACACGACTCGCTCCAACAATTGTTGGATGTGGTTTTCCGTTATATGCAGAATAATCAAGGGTTAGTGTTCTCGGTTGAGGCCGATAGCATTTATCATGACTTTGATAGTTAATGACTAAATAACTGAGTGGTGTCTGATTCGTTCTGTAATCGTACAAGTGATAAAAAAATCGGACGACCGCGAAGTGTTAGTCCGATTTGTTTATCACGAGTGCGATTACAGACCGAATTTGACGACACGTTGATCACAATTATAACTTCCGAAAAAGTAAGAATAGCCAAGTTATGAAGGAAAGGAAAAATTTGTATTAAAATACTGACAAAAGAAGCGTAAATTGTTTAATGTCGCTCTGAAATTGGAATTGGTTGATTTAAATGCGATTTAAACTTTAAATGCGATTTGCTGATGTAGACTGCAATTTTGAATGTAGTTGGCTTATTGAACTGTCCAATAAGAAACTGTTCGACAACAACTTAGCAAGTGAACTAGTGGAAAATTGTAATTTTTATGATGAGTTTGGATATCACCCAAATCTGAGTGGCTACTTCATTCTTCACTATAACGTTCTTGTATACTTCGTAACAATTAAACTATTTGTCTTATTCCAAAACTTCATACAAGAATGCAAATTGTCTTTCAAAATGGTTCATAATTCGTTTTTCCTTCAATCCAGTTGTTCAATGTCCCACAATTACAATGCCAAGACACGGAATGGTATTTCCTTCTCTATGCAAGTCGATCCTCGGTGTAAATTATGGAACAGATTGCTATTTTATGTGCAATGTCTCTCTTGGTTACCAACTGGAAGGTGCAAGAAACGTATCCTGCCTTGAAAGTGGTGTTTGGAGTGCAGATACTACCAAGATAATATGTAGAGGTATTTAATATGGGTGTTTTTTGTTGTTGTTGTTGTTTATTGTGCGTGTTTATTTCTCAGAGAAACTGCGTATCTTATCAGTCCTCCCGCTCATTAAGCTGTTTCCTGTTTCTCACGTATCAAGCTCTCTGACCAACCTAATTGTTTTTTGTTTGTTTGTTTGTTCTTTGTGCTGTTATATATTTCAGCTCCACCAACTTCTCATCTCTACCTTTTATACTCAAAATTGCCTTCATCCTCACTCTGGACTATCCACTGTCTTAAGTCAATATACCTTAGTGTCTTCACAGTCAAATCGGGGCCGGTGGAACTAATTTCTTAAGAGGCGTAGCTTGGTATATCTTTGTATGGATGACTTATGTAAAGTAAATATTGACAGAGGGTACAGCCAGAATGAGTTAAAACCTCCTGGGAGGAGGTGCAAGACATTGAGTGCAGACTATGCGTGGGGGGGGGGGGGGGGGGTCTGTTATTCATTCCCATTATTCCGTTCTAATCACCCACTGTTTCCCTTCACTTAAGCAGCTTTTTGTCTCTCTGTCAGGCACCTGTATTCATTATGCGTGTTACATTCATAAAGTGTTATTTATTTATTTATTTATTTATTTATTTATTATTATTATTTTTTGCTGTGCGCAGCTCCTTTCAAGTTCGGTGCATACGAACACACTTGATTTCGTTTGCACATTGGGGATCTCTATAGCATTATCAGGCGTCTTATCAGTAATCTTATCGGACGCGAAATCTCTCATAGGCTTCAGTCTATCCTGCGTCATGAACTCACAGCCATCACTATTTAAGTTTGGAGTCTATTATCCTGAGCGTGTTTGACTCCCGGGAGTAGATAATAGCTCTCAACCAACCCCACAATCACACAGAACAAGTTCATCTAATCAAGTTACACATAACTAATTAAGCACTGGAATCTTCTCTCTGTCAAAATAGTTTAGTCCCCAATGATCTTTTTAACTACCTCTTAATAGATGTTCAACCTCCAAGAATTCAATGCCCACGTGATATGGAAATTCCCACAGAAACTGGGCAACCATTTGCAACCGTGTCATGGCAAGTTCCAAACTCCACGGACAACTCTGACGAGCCTGTAAGCATCAATGGTTTGCTGCCGCCGCAAAAGTTGAATGTTGGCAATAAGCACATTACATACATAGCCATGGATTCAGCTGGGCTCGTTGAAAGCTGTACATTTTCTATTTATGTCAAAGGTAGGATATGTTTTACCTTAAAATTGGACAACCCTGAGCTTTCTCTACAAGATATTACATCATACGACGCCAAATGACAATATTTCATCCGTCATCTTGGACTTCACTATTTTAAAAAAATACGGAAATTAACACAAAACCAAACTAGAATGTTTGCGAAATATATAAACGCATGAATTTCTGCAATTTGATTAAGAAAACTGAAAATAGCTACAGAACTACGTCATAAAATATTATTTTTGGTGAAACCTACATGGAATTTCATGGTTGTTATGAAAACGTTAGAAAAATGATGGACGCATAATTGACATACCGAAAATTCTGCAGAGGATGAAGGGACAGAAAAAAAAACCCTTATGGGGGCACCCTCTTTGTACGTCCGAGAGTTAAGAGTAGTACTATGGGTGCATCGATTAAAAGGTACTAAAAAGATCAGTGAACTGTTGTTAGGTCACCTTAATCGTATATACAACGTAATTTTTGGTTTTGGTTGCCTCTGCGCATACCTGATTGTCATGCATCGGGCGTGAGATCACGAGGGTGCCTATACAATTACAGTTTTTTTGTAACTAGATATTGAACATTAGGTAACCCACACAATGTTTAGGTGCGTTTTATAGGCTTCCTCTTTTACTTTTTGTAGTACTTTTTGATACCATTAATTATAGCAATTGGACCAAAGAGCTTAAATTCAGAAAAAAATGTGCTCGTAATTTCAAATCGGCCTCGCGCAGACCAATTACGATTTCTGACTGCCGTATTAACAAACTTCTTTTATTGCGGTTTTCAGTAACATGCGAACTCTGAAATTCAAACCTCAACTAACGGTTTACGTTTTTCGCTGCCGTCAATCATCTAAGCGGACCTCTTGAGCCGGGTCAAAAGGTCGCGTCTTCCGGTAGTGATTGGTAGATTTCGATCCATTTTGTTTGTTTCTGTGTTTCAAGGTTCGCTGGCTGTCGCCATAATTATGATTGATGGCAGCGAAAAACCCAATCGTCAGTTGAGCTTTGAACTTCAGAGTTCGCATGTTATTGAAAACCGCAATAAAAAAAGTCTTTTCTCAACACTTTATGGATCGTTAAAGGGACCTGAACCATTTTATCATCTATTTTTTTTTTTTAAATTTTCTTGTTTTAACTGTTAGATCAATATAGTTTTGTTGCATTATTCTTCCATATTGGAGAATCTCTCTATACTATTTATTTGTAGTTATTCGTGTTTTTACTCCAGTTTTTTTCCGGTTTCTACTGTTAGTCTTAATAAAAAAGGTTGATTACTAATATTATGATTATTTTGTTCACAAACAGATCTTGAGCGGCCTAAGATTGCAAACTGTCCTCACAACATCCACAAGACGTCTTCAACGATATTTACAAAGATCTTTCTTCCAGGAGTCACCGTCACAGATAATGTTGGTGTTCGCAAATTTGAAACAAGCAGACCTAATGGAAGCGACTTTACGTGGGGAGAACACAACGTAACTTATACTGCATCAGATAAAGCAGGAAATACTGCCAAGTGCCACTTTCAAGTTATTATAACTGGTAGATTAGTAAATAACAATCATTGAATTTTAAGATTTTAAGGACAAAAAGACAAAAACATAGCAATAACAAAACCACAATAAGAAAAAAAAAAGCAACAACAACAAAACAACAACAACAACAACAACAACAACAATAAAAAAAGTTACGACCAAATTGGTGAAAGGCGGGCTGTTGAGTGTTTGAGCTGCATGCTCTTATTGCAGATTCTGAGGGACAAATCGAGTAACTAGTTTTTATTTATCTATTTATTTATTTATTTATTTATTTATTTATTTATTTACTTATTTATTTATCGATTTATTTATTTGTTTTTATTTTTTTATGTAAAAGATTTCACCTGTCCGGATTTACGAGCACCTTTGAATGGCGCCAAAGCATGCGAGACGTGGTTAGCCGGCATGTTTTGCACTGTGCACTGCAATGAAGGCTTCGGGTTCGTTGATCAACCAGAAGCCCTGTATGTGTGCACTCCTGGGGGAATCTGGAAAAACGCAGGGAAAGAAACGCCCAGTCTTCCCGACTGCTCAAGTAAGAGAAGATGCTGCATGTATGTTCTTCTTCTTCATGTATGTTATTCTAAACAAACCTAAAATGATGTGCGTCTATTTCCTCACATTTTAGTACCTTATCTTAGTTTGTACCTTGTAAAGGTTGGTCTGGATATAGCCATAAGAACTGTTTCCGTGGAAACGAGCGAATTTTTCTATTTGTTAAATTTTTGTTTTTTTTTTTTTTTTTTTGTGAAAGACGGAAAATTTGCCACTTGCTCGAGTGCCATATAATAAACCACTTCCCCAGCTTACTAGAGCCCTTTAGGGAAATACCTGCCAACGGTGTGCACTCGGTGTGTATTGTCATTAACTGGGTCCAATCTTCTCCAGTACAGCTCTTGTGCTCGGTTAGTAAGAGACAGATATTTCATTTTATATTACAGAAACTCACATGCCTCAAGAAGCCGTGGTGAATGGAAATCTCCATTATATAGTTGGCAATTGCGGTGGAGAGAGCATGAACGAAGTCATCGCCGGCAATTTCATAGACCTTTTCAGAAATTCGCCATTCGGTATGGCTGGAGGCTGTAATGGGAAGTGCACGATCGACAACGTGAGAGTTGAATGCGGAAACCGAACTAAAGCACGTCGGAGAAGAGAGGCCCCTGATGGCGAGCAAACTTTTAAAATTCCCCTTACTGTGCATTTCTCTTTAAAAGTTCCGTTACCAAGCAACGCTCTCTTACTTGACCTCAATCAGACCATTCAACAACAAATATCAAATAACCTGCTAGATGCATTGAACAAAACAGACCTCAATCTGAACATTAGTGGAGTTTTTATCAAATATGATTCATCAAAGCTGCCAGTGTTTCGTCTTGTCAGTCTGGTTTGTAGTGAAGGACAAGTCCAAAGAGGGACGACATGCGGTAAGGAGTTTCCATTTGCTTTGGTCTTCATTTTCGGCCTTGAATGTTCTTTTACTTCTAGGAAGATCACTGACCGTCTAAGAATTAGTGTATATATATTAAAAGGGAAACAAGAGATTATGTAGGGAACTTAAGTAAACCAAGGCAACGAGGGAAACGAGGACGCCAACAGAAAAAAAACAACAACAACAACAACAACCAAAAAGGTTATTGAACAGAACAATGGCTGTGATTGTACGCTATAAATATTGGTACATTTGAAATGACCAAGCTGTGCATAGTCTAAGAAACGCGAACAACCAGGGCTAATTATTTTCGTATTTCTATTTGGAATTGAACACTTTTTTTAGCCTGAACACATTTTCTAGAGCCATTGCCATACTGCACAGATAAAGAATTTCGCTGGTAAAATATATGTTCATTAAATAGGGATCGCTCTCGGCGTCACCATAGTCGTTTAAGTGGCTTAATGTCCACGTTGAGCAGTGGACTAAATTGTATATCTATTTCGGCTCCATTACGCATAGCAACATGAATAAGAAAAACCATTAGGTTTATTTTGGCTGTATCGGCCGAACACCGCAGAAATAACAACACGTTCTACAACAACCTATTACATTAAAACATGTGGTGGAAAAACTAGAACAGAGCTGAGCGACAGTTGACACAGAATACTGTCAGAATGGAGGCCAGAAAAAACCTGCCGGAAAACAAAAACACAGTAGGGAAAAAACTCGGCGGGAAATCTGGGTAGGATCCATGGCTCATACTCTGAGAAGCCATCGTACGAGGGCTACACGGCTGGAAGGTCTTTGCCCTTATTTACAAAACATGTATTCCAACAAAGGAACGGCAAACTCTAAATTATTTAAATAGATAGATAAAAAATAGCGTGAGCTAGACGAGGTGTCGGTCTAGAATGCTTTCCACGTGATAGGCATTCCTTATACAGCACTCCCGTTCTACCCATACTGCACTTCAACTGCCCCAGGCCCCAGTGCTCCCGTGCCGCAGGAATATTTCATTTTCGTCTAATTCGTATCCACTCAAACGCCGGAAATTCCATTTTATTTGGGGACAAGGAATCACCAAACTCCAAAAAACAAATAAATGACGGTAATAGGGCTGAGTGGAGTCCACTTTGGTCTGTAAACATAAGAATAAATAACAAATCCGGACGACCGCAAAGCCGGAGTCTGATTTGTTAATCACGAGTATGATTAAGACGCAATTCGACGAAGCAATGTCCTATTGTCCATTAATCATAACAATTACAATTTCCCACAAATGCAAAAGTTTCAGTTAAAAAAAAACAAATACTTTTAATAGCCATCTTTAGATATCATAAATCAAAATATAGAGAATGGCTTGCGAGATGCCTGTTAACTTAATTGCAACTAAAACTCTACAATTTTACAGCCAGTCTCTTGAATTGGGTGCTATAGTGATTGTAAGCAACGTTGTGATTGGTGGATTTAGTGAAAAGGGCTTAAAATGATTGGGTCATGCAACTGTCCAATTACAGCCAACTGTTCGATTACACTGTCCGATTAAAACTTTTCAGATTATTTAGAGCTAAATACGGTAGTTGATGCACCAATCACGTTTCAGAAAATTGTAAATGGTATGTTTAGTAAGCTTAGCAAAACCAATTGCTTTTGGAAAATCAAGTGAAAACCGCTCTAAATATTTTAAACGTAGATAGTAATTAGAACTCAGATGTTAAAACAACTTTGTGCTGTTATTGATTTATATAATACTTTATTTTATTAGTCAACTGTCCCCTGGGTTATTTCTTTAACACCACTGGTTGCCAAGCATGCGCAGTGGACGAATACCAAGATCAAGAGGCCCAAACGTCATGTTTATCGTGTCCATCCGGAAAAACAACCTTCGGAAAAACGGCATCAAAGTGGCAAGAAAATTGTCAAGGTCACCTGAAAATTATACTTTGCTTATTTTATTCTGTTAAACCACACATATCTTATTAGTGTAGAAATTTCCAATTCCGAGGAGAAAGAGACCGCATAACTTCAGAGGCTCCCTTCTTAGATATGCAGTCAATAAAACATTGCTTCCACATTGCTGCACAAAATAGCTCACAGCGTTAATTCCTTTATATGGGTCCAGGAGGTAAGCAGGCAGGTCAAATCTTGAGTTGGGCAATGAAGTATAAGTTTGCTCAACGTTGAAGAAGCACTATAGTCTGTCGCGAGCTACTTTTTATCTTTATTATTATTAATATTATTATTATTATTTATATTATTATTATTATTATTATTATTATCATTATTATTATTATTATTATTATCATTATTGTAACTTTTCTTTTTTTTGATATTTTGACATTCCTTTCAGAAATTCAGAGCCCTTCCAGCACTGAAAGACAAGGCTTAGCCAAGCCAATTCTATATTTAATCATTGCAATAGTAGCTTGTATAGTTATTGGGGTCATTGGTGTCACCATCGTTTGTGTGCAGAAACCCTGTGGGTAAGTTCTTTCATTCTTTCCAGTTTGTGGGTCGCCCTAAAAAAACAATAATCAAAATCTTGAAGCAGAATCTAAATCTAAACCTGAAATAGCGACATTTAGCGTGATCATGCGTAGATGGCCAGAAATCGAGGCGCGAAGCTTCGAGTACGCTACGTTGGCTAATATCATACATACATTACTTGACTACTCCCTCAACGGGGCTTTTCAGGGCCAATGGAAACAAATAGTGCAAATAAACAAAACATGGTTAACAATCCCAACTTGCAGGAGGCAGACCAGTTGGCTATTTACAAACGTGGCCGAGGAGTTGTACTAGGGTCTACCAAGAAACACCTCCAGCTAAGTGGTCAGAGCGGGACTCGAACCCGTGACCTCCTGACTCAAAGTTCGGCGCCCTAACCACTCGGCCACGCTGCCTCCTCTTCCTTCACGTCAAACAAATGCGAGTGGAATAATTGTTTAATTAAAAACGCCCCCCATCATAAATAACTTAAGCTTAAATAAAAATAAAAGGTCCAGAAAAAAAGAACGCTTACCATATTTGTAGAGCATGGTATAATGACTCATAATCTACATTGACCGAGCAAATGAAACCTTTCGAAGTGCATTATTCAATAATCCAGTTTTTAATAATTTTATTTTTATAGTTTTTGCGAAACCATGCCATGGAAGAGAAGACGCACTCACCCAGTGGAAGACGATATGGGATATAGCAATCCAGGATATATTGCTACTGAAAATATTCCAAAGAATGGTCCATTTTGCACAGAAATGTGTGAATTTCAAAAGCGCGATCTTTCAATATGAATTTCGCAAGACGATGCACATTGTTCATTTAGAAATTATTTTAAAAAGCTTGGTCTTCTACGCTTTGCCTCTACATCTTGAGTGATTTATATCCGAACAAGTACATATACCATTGTAAACATTAACACCAATTATGTACATGCCTTGATTCATGAAACCATTTCAGTCTCAACATAACGATCCTACCTCTTTTTGTCTGGCTGCCCGTCTCTAAGCCAAAACAGTACGGTAGCCAAGGCTTTCCTGCAAAGAAAATAACCAGTTTTACTGACAAAAATACCCCTCTCTATTAAACACCTCACGCCCTCCCCCCGGGTTAAAGCCCTTTCGGTTTGGTATCAGCTGGTAACCGGGGATCTGGGCTGTCTGCCTTAGCCCTCCTTGACGGAGGCCTACCTGGGTCGCGGGCGAAAGACGACAGTCAGGCCAAAACGTTTTGCTCAAAATTTCACACGTTTTCACATGATTTCCATAAATCCATGGATTCTTCTATTGGCATGGTGTCCATAAGATATAATTTAGCAGGATTAGAGTAACAGTTTGAATGGGTTGTTTACAGTGAGGCGAAATTCACTCAGGTCCTCAAGAATGATAGCTTCATTAAACAGGGAAGAAGTTTAAGAAAGCCAACTTGAATTTTAGCTAAGTCGATTGGAAGACTCATGTCTTGGAACATTTTCTTTGAAGTGATAAGGACTCTTAACACGGGCGCTCTTACTCAGTAAAGTTACTAGGCATTGTGTTCTTTAAACGCTCAAACGCTCAAAACCTTGCATGATCAAGTTCATAGGTAAGATAATCAATAGAAGTACAGATTTAAAGCTTTTGTACTCATGCATGCCGTTTTACTCGTCATATTAATAAAGCAATTGATAATAAACCATGCTAGTATGTCGAAAAAAAAATTGCATAATTTGCTATAGTCTCCGACCAGTTATGGAAGGTTGCATTATTTACCGGTACCCGCCCTTTCCTCCACCCACCGACCCCCCACCCCCTCCTTCCCCCAAGAGCTTTGGCTTAGGTTTTTCGGACTGGTCGCAAATCCGTCGACAAGAAAAACAACAGAACGAGGCCAATATCATTTATCATCGAGGCAACTTGACCAAATAGGCTTATTAGAGAAAAGTTCTATTATAGAGGGCAAGATATCGCCATCTTGTACCCTATGAAAGCGTAGGATTTGGTTCATTGTGTCTGCTCGTTAAGAATAATTCGCCATAGAGCAACTTTAGTCCAAAATAATTCCCCATAGGAATCAAATGAATATATGAAAGATCGTATATTTGAGCTGCGGAGAAAGATATTAATTTATGATTGATCATCCCAGTTACACACACAACTTAAGCAGTTGTTATATTATTACGAATTCAAAAAGTGACCAGCTCCCAGATGGGTCCCTTGATAGCTTAGTCGGTAGAGCACTGCACCGGTATCGCAGTGGTCATGGGTTCGAATCCCGTTCAGGCCTGAATTTTATTCAGGCTTTAATTTTACAACTGCTTAAGTTGTATGTGTAACTGTGATGATCAATCATAAATTAATATAATTCGCCATAGATGTTGCTGGGCTCCCTGTGTTGTTTAGTCACGTGTGCATGTAATGGCGAACGTCGGCAAACGTTGTAGTTGTGCATGCGATTCACTCGAAGTAACGACGGATAAGACGGACAAAGACGCGGACGTTTGATGGAATTGCGAACAAGCAAACAGGAGCGTCTTACTAGAGTGTTAGTCGAATTAAATTCAGTGAACTAGAGTGAATCTTGCCCACTGAAACCGAGGCAATTGGGAATTAGCCCTTACAATAGAATAGCTTTGTCCAATGTATGTATACCCTAGCGGTGCTATATATGTAGTCCATATCCCTCCATAGTCCTTTCTGGTGGTTTGTTTCCTATCAATCTGTAGTCTGCAGTCCGTAAACTATGTTTCAAACTAGCCAAGATGGAGAGAGGGTGCTAGTGCTGTGTGTTGGGGAAAAGGCGTAGAGTCGCCTGGCTTTCCGTAGAAGATTCGAGCCGATAGAAGACTGTTAGAAGTAAAATACTGCTGCAGTTCAAACTAAAAGGGGCGACAGAACGGAAAAATTTTGCATTATTATATAGCTTGAGTAAAGCTGAATCTAACGCGTTCTCTTAGCGGTTGATTTGTGGTGCAGTCTCGTTAGCTAAATCCAATACAGCTCGCTTTCGCCACTAACCAGAGGCTACTTTTTTATAATCTTTTCATTTCTTTTATGTTTATCGGAATTCCACACTACTACTTGCACACATTACCCAACACAGCATATTGAAGGTAAATTACAAATAAAAAAAAGGGTCAGTTTTCTTTTCTCCCTGGGAATTGGAACTAATGGCGGAATTCTAGCAGGGGTATCTCTTTCTGCCTATTACTTAGCACTTAATTCAAGCAGCTATAGAATAAAACACAGTACTGGTTAAGATTCTTGGAACAGAAAGTAAACAAACAAACAGTTTATGGCTAGCCCTGTGAGCGAGCAAGATGAACCAAACCTGTATTGTGAATGGCATTTTCTTTGGCCGCTCGGGATTACCGCTGTGTCCCGCCGAATATATACTAAATCCTTCATTCACCAAGCTTGCTCGGGCAGCATGGCTGGAAATTACCATACAGAAAAATAAAATTGACTGAGTTAAGGCAGATAATCTACAGGGTGTAAATCAATTACATGGTAACCATTTGTTTTTGTATAACATTTTTATCCAAGTCAGGAGCTCGTGACCAATTAGCAATGGAAAGAGCGGCACGGAGTCGCGAGACCGATTGATGCAAAAACTATTTATAGACTGCGCTAGTTACCCTCTTTGAAGTGTTATCCGAAATAAATTCTTAACCTTACCCTACCGTACCCATTTTTTCCTTTCGGTCGATCGGATGATCTGTACAAAAAAGAGTAAGGGTGCTCGTGAACTAGTGAAAATCGGAGTCGTAAGCGGAGTCATAAGCTCTACGGAATCGGAGTCAGAAGAATCAGAACATTTCCATTTCTTCCGATTCCTTTTATGGCTGTTTCGCTTATGACCCAGTGGAAACTAGATATTCTTTCACTTGTACTTCCGACTGAGTTCATACTAATTTTAAGGTGATTATAAATTTTCAGCGATGGATATCGGTGTCATTTTTAGCATTGTACGTTTGTGGCCGAGTGTCATTTTATATACGAAATGGTTAATTATCAACGGTTGCAGAATAAGTAATTTCTGACGTTTGAGAGACATGGGAACGGATTAGTCAGAAATTATTATTCTGACGGCACGTTGAAGAGGTTCGCATTGCATCACGGTAGTTTCGGATTATTTAAGCGTTTTGCGGGAAAATTAAGTCATTCTAGGTCGGTCAGTCTTTCTTTTTACTTAATTCATGTAATTTTGTTTTACAACTCTCTGTAAAATATAACTGCTTTTAGTGAGTTTTCTGTGTAATTAGTAGTGTAACTTGGTTTATTTCAGTTACCCTTTCCTCGGGGTATATAGTGCTGGATGAGGAATACGTTTCCACATATTTTTTGGCCACTTCTAAAGAGTGTTTTTTTTAGTGGTTTTTTGGTATCTGGCGTAGCACAGGCTATTTTTGTAGAACCCTTCAGTTTCAGTGAATACTTGCAGTACATTTCAGATTGTAGCAGGATGCCTGTACTACAAGACTGGCTGATTCATCCTAAATAAACTTTCACATTGAATACTCGCCTGAGTGTAGTCAGAATCCGTAATTTCCACGGTTTTATGTTATAAGTTATTATCCAAATTGAGATCACAAGTTTATTTACTTTATTTTAAAAAATGCCACAGTAAGAGTAAATGTTCAAATACAAAGTAATTAAAGGTGCATGAAAATAAAACCACTCCCTTACAATAGCTTCTATCAGCAATACAAACTGTAACTTTTAAGAACCCAATGAGTAACATTTGATGTCACTGTCGTCGCTATCAATAGTCCTTTCTGTTTTTTTTTTTGGTTACATAAAATTGTATGTAAAAAGATATGCACTTTAAATTTCCTCTCTCCGTTACGCATTGCTTGTAATTTTATGTAAATGTCTTTGTATGCCAGTTAGTTACACGTGGCAGAGGCCAACTCGAAAGCTTAAGCTCCTTTGATCACAGCGCACATTTTACGTTTGATTATTTATGTAATTTGTTGTTTCTAATTCCTACCTTTGTAATCTATAATAATCACATTACTGTAATCTCTTGAAATAGTGCAAAGAACGAAAAAATCTGAAATCTGAAATGATGGTTAATTAGTTCTCTTCTTATGTGGTCATCAATAGATTGTTTTCACATGACGTCTCGCAGCCATATTAGTATCTGGAGACAATGAAACGGTGGCCGTGTTCGTGTCCCAACGAATCATGTGGGGAAGTTAAACTTTTTTGTTCAATTATCTGAACACTGTTTCTCAGAAATTGTTCCAATGCAATACATTTTCATGGCTGTTAGCCGCGCACGTGTAAACACTCCTGAGATTTTCTAAGGCCATCATAAAAGCAATGCAGAGCGCCTCCTTAACCTCATGCAGCTATTTATTGCATGTTCTATTAGCATAATGCCCACCTTTTTATATGGTAATTTATATTCAACGTTTCAATTTCTACGTCATCTCTAGTATGGGTACTTTTGGAGGAACGCGACTTTCTCTCACTCTATTTTTAATAGGTAAGTAACACGAAAAGGATTTCTGTGTTAAGCGCAATATAATATTTATGGCGATATTTAAGGCCTAAGAGAGAAAGAAAAAAATTGGACTTATACTTTTGACTGAGTGACAGCGTTTCCGAAAAGAGAATCTGAATCATTCTCCTGGGCATAGAGAGAGGTCGATTTCACATTAGCAGTGTCGATTCTGTCACCAGCAAATGCATCAAGGTCTATGTAATTATTCAGCTTCTTCTCTGGCATTTCCGAATATGCTGAGGCTTTCAAGTCGCCGCTCTCTGTGTTCATCTGTTGCGAAGCGTTCCTCTCTTCCATCGCGACATGATATTTATCGGGTCTTGGGTTGCTCTGACCAACTTTGTTGTTTGCAAAGCAACGAAACCGGTGGTATCTATATTTTAGGACGCAAAAAATATCGCTATGTTCAGACACATGAAAAGGCAATCGAGATGTAGTATGGCTTTGTGTGTTCTTTCCATGAATTTTCTCGGTCTCAAGGCCAGTCATATATCATTTTTTAGACATGCGTAACGGCGTAAAGTGCTATAGCATGCAGTGCAGACGTATTTTGGGTGCGCGAGTGCACATTTTCGTATTGGGCCGCCATCTTGGATTCCATAACTGTGGAGGATTGGGGCGAGGTGATATTCGCTTAGGGAGTGGGGCTTAAGTGGAAAAAAAATGGGCAAGGGGGGAGGGGGAGTCCTCCCCAACCCTTACTCCGCCTCTGCACCCTCTGCCGGTCAAGCATCCAGTTACAATCCAAGATGGCGGCATACAACCGATTTATCTAGCGTTCCGTTCCGAAACAGCGCCTGTACTACAGGTTAACAGTGCTATAGCTAGTCTACTCTGCAAACAAGCTCCTGGCTGTAACACAAAAGATTCGGCAAATTCGGTTCGGTGCAAAGCAATTGATAAAGAAAACCGAATAAATACAGAACTAAGTCAAAAAGTTGATTCTAGGCCAAGCCTACGAGAAATTTGCGGTTGCTATAGCAGCTTCAAAAATCATAGATGCACAACTAACACATTAAAATTTCCGCGACTGATGAATGAAAAGCTACTTACAATCTCAGCCTGTTATAGTAAATCGTCTTTTCAAAAATTGGAAAAGAAACTTGAGAGAAGGGGGTGGCATCCACCATCTCCATTGTACGTCTTAGGGTTAATTAATCTGATTAATTAATTTCATTTATCTCCATAAAGCTTCACACATACCTGAAGTAGGCAACAACGATTCCTATCATTATTGCAATCAGTGCAACCACAGACACTGATATGTAGACAGCGATATTTTTTCCCTCCGACTGGACTTTGTTGGACAAACCGCCTTGGGAAATAAAGAAACAATTCGTGCCAGTATCCTTGACGTTATTCATAATTTTAGAGAAGCTATATGCGTCAGGGAGATCACTTTTTATTGTTCAACATTTTTTGGTAATGTGACAATTCTTTTGGTGAGTTTAAAAACCGCAAGAAACTTTTAAATAATTAAGTAACAGATCTTTATACCCACCTTGAAAAAAGTGCTTTTCAGTTTTCACCTATATAAGCCCCCCTTTTTTCCGTTTTGGTCTTTATTCTGCTCCTTACGCAGCTCTTTTCACAGGAAATTATCTCTCAACTCTTTCTCCCCTATATAGCTATGAGACGCATATTTACTAACCTTTGACACAATCCTCACTGGACACGGCTCCCAAGCTATCCGTCGACTTTCCTCCATCGCATTCTATACAACTGGCCTGTCCTTCCTTGTCTTGGTAGGTGCCTTTACCACAGAGTTCACACTTTGAACTCTTTTGATCATAGGATGTTCCAACGGGACAAGCCACTGACGAAAGACAAAATATTTGTTCATGTACGGCACAAGCGGGGTCTATAAGAAATTTGCCTTTCCCTATCCCACTGACGCCAGACAGGACGCACGACTCAGGAAAATTTTCCCGGTGGGGCACGTTTATCAGGTCTTATCATATATTGTTACACCGACAAACGGGACGTTTATGAAAATTATGACAAGCGGTCTATTTTTCTTATATTGAACGCAAAGATGGACCACCGTAACATAGTTTTGCCGATTTGCTGCTTAAGACTCTGAACTAAAGAAAGCTACAGTCGAATATCTTCGTCTCGCACTGCTGAAAGTAATCACTAAGATGGTCCGAACATTTTCGGACTAAAAATTATAAAATAAACACTACTAACCACACATATTTGGATCAGCGCTCGTAACGAAGCCAGCAGCACAAGTGACATTGGAGAAGAGATGTTGTAATGACGATCTATCCGCAGTACTGTTCATTCCATTCAAAGCTATCTGAAACTGTCCTGTAGCGACGGCATACTGCATCTGAAACAAGATTGCTTCGCTCTTCTCTTCGACGTCCTCTCCTGGCGAAGACGAATTTACGACCAGAGAAAAGACAACTTCCATCGCCTGATCTACCGCTCTTCTCTTCTTTGTATTGGTTGACGGCACACATCCGTCAGTTGCTACGTCCTTTAATTTGCATGAATGGCATCCTTGCACTGTTAAAAGGATACTTTTGATTGCCTTCTCCACAGCAGCGTACAGATCTTCAAGACGTCGGATGATGTTACAATGCATACCAGGAAATTTAATCGAGAAGTGGAGTTTTATCTGTTTAGGGCTAGCCTTGCCTGCAAGACAAAGAAATAGTAATAGAAGAATTTCAAAGCTCCGAGGAGTAAATTGTTTAGTGACTTGAATCCGTTGGGTTGGTTCGGCCAAAAAAAAATGTCACACACGTTGCCTGGTGAGTAAAAACAATAGGCCCCTCATTAATAAACAATTTAACGTCGTGGTCAAGATACACTGTGTTTTTCTTTAACACCGAGGTCATAATAAAAGTAAGATTCTTACTGCTAATGATATACGTAACCAAACATTTCTCTTCTGCCCATCAATAAACCATTCATTCGGTAGCAATTAAGCCATTCTCAACCGCAATCATTGATTTACGGAAAAGTTATTATAACATGTTATAAGAGTAGCATGCCATGTCAAGAGTGTTACCCGTTTTGAAACTTTCTCGAGGACTCAGATCTCGAGACCTTGTTTGCAATATTTTTGGCAAAATTTTTTTCGCAATATTTTATTTTTTGCAGCTTTTCTAAAAACGGGTGATATTAGTATGTCGATCAATTACAAAAAACTAAGACAAGTAAGAAGGCACGAAATGCAGTCCACTGACATACTGAAAAATAATACTCTTAGGATGGCTTTGAAATACGGGTAAGCGTATATTCAAATTGCTTGGGAGTGTTTTTTTTTTTGGTTTTGAATCGATTGCGAGTAAGCGAGCATAAAAAGTTTCGAATGTAGGCTTAAGAACATACTACGTACTCGAACATTTTGGTAGCACTGGCTCATCCACACCATTCCATTTCCAGTTTGTATCAGGGCCACAGCCATATATAGTCACTGCCTCGGCATTGAACAAATAGCCTTCGTTGCAGGACATGATACACAGCAGTTTACCAGAAACCTTACGACAATGTGTCGTCCCATTTCTGGGTTTCTTAAGTATGGGACACTCTGTAGAGGTGAGAAAATACCGTTAGCTTTCTTCGTAATGTGCAATATGTGATAGAGATTATTCAAGATAAACTTAATTCGATTTTGTAAGATACAAAAATCAATCAAGCTTTTATCACTTTTCACCGCATGGGTCATTAGGTGCCGGAAGCCAATGCCCTGTCCAGACTAGAATAAAAGTCTATAAGTTTTGACAAAAAATATGCAGTACATGAGGAAAAAGCTATCGTGGCCTCTGACATTAGCTGAAAATAGCCGTACTTGATGACTTCTGCTGTTGTTAGGTTAATCTAGAATGTTAGGTTAATCTAGAATGTTAGAAAGAGAAAGACAAGTAGACGCAAAAAAAAAACAAAAAACAAGTAAACAAACAAAAACAAAACAAAACAAAACAACAACAAGAAAACAACAACAACAATAAAAAAGAAGAATGGCGACGTTAAGGCCAGTGCTGGTAATAGCGTATTAATAGCCTTGTGACCCTCCAACCTTGTTCGTTGATGATCTTCTTCTCGCAATTAGTTCCCCAGTATCCTTTTTTGCACTCGCATTCATATTGGTTGACACCATCTACACACTTGCCATTGATACAAGGACTTGAACTGCAGTCGTCAATATTGATGTCACAGTGAGGACCTGAGAATCCGGCCTGGCACTTACATTGATAAAGTCCATGGCGAGACTCACAGTGAAGGAAGTGCGAGCAGTTAGTTGTGCACATATCCAAAGCTGCAAACAAAGCAGTGACGAAGCAGAATCTTGTTACAAAGTAAAATATCGTAAACAATATTCCACTATTACTAAGTACTTTCAGGTCAGATCGGCAGTTTTCTTTCAATGAAAAGCCATTTTAGGGTGCATGTACTCGGGTCTCATCTTTAGGCTGAAAGCTGGAATTACTTTGTGCAACAACATATTAAAAAAACCTTATCACGGAAAAGCTGCTTTACTATGATGGTTGCTTGCACATCACGACAAACCGTGGCACATTAATTAAGGCACTCATAACGTACTTGTTTCCTGCATGTTTGGAATTTCTTTAATTCTAAGAAACTTGCGTAAAAACATGGTTTATTACAAATTCCTAGTAGACTCTAAGATGATATTTTTATTTACTATAATAGCAAATACCTTTGCAGTGCGTCATGAACCTCTTCTCTACTTGACCTTTGATTCCCGCCAGAAAGCTGCTCCATGCTCGCACACTTCCAGCAATGGGCCACGTGCAGTTATGGGCCGCGTTCCACATGTGGTCCGCAGTTGCTGGCACATCCCAAAGGCTCACTTGATGCAGCGTACCACCAAAAGCTGTCAAAAGGGACTTATTCTGTTCTTCTGCGAGATAACGCTGACCAAGTACAATCCATCCACCTCCTGTGATAGTTTCTCCGATTTTCACATTACTAGCCATCTTTATTTCCTCTCTGTCAATATACACGGAAACATTTCCAGTGAGGCCGTTCCACACGACCCCCAAATAATGCCAGTGATCGTCTGCTAACTTGTAATCAGCACTGACTACTTCATCTTTAATCTCCATATGAACTTGAGACTCAGTGAAGGATAGTACAATGATATCATCTGATAAGTCCGGTTGCCCAGCAACGCTATAGGTAAACAGTGTGCCTGATTTGTATCTGGAATCTGCTCGCACAAACATAGCGATGGTGAAATATTTCATGTTTGGAATACTTTTACCGTCTGATAGTAAGACCATGTCGTCTGCGGTCTTGCGTTTAAAAATAAGATCGAAGTTACTGCCAAGAACTGCAATACAAGAATCAGTAATGTTATCATGAAAATTATTCTTACCGTGAAAGAAAATTAGTTTCTCAGTCTTTTGACAGTGTTTGGTGCAGTGCTAACTAGAGCCATAAATTACATGCACTAACTCTACCTTGTGGAACCTTAGGTCAGGTTTTACGATACACGCGTGATATGCACGATATTTCTAATGTAATTTTGTAAACGGAACAATTATATTAAAAATACTGTCCTACTTACATATGTCACAGGAATCTCCAGCGTAAGAAGGGTAGCACTCACAACTGTAACCATTTTCCAGATCCTGGCAGTATGAGTTTGGCATGCAAGGACCTGAGACACAGTCATCAATGTTCTCCTGACAAGTGGCACCAGTAAAGCCAGTTTTGCATGAGCAAGTAAAGCTCCCGGTTAAGTTATCAGACTTGCATGTACCTCCATTTAGACACGGTCGTGACAGGCAGAAGTCTCTAACGTTTTGACAGTTCTCGCCAATAAACTTTTCCGGACAAAGGCATTTGTATCCCGGTGTCTTATCGACACAAGTTCCGTTGTTATTGCAGGGGTTTGATGCACATTCTTCGATCTCTGTTTGGCAGAAGGTTCCATTGTAGCCCTCTAAGCACCGACAGGAGTACCCTAGAATTCGGTCGACGCAAGTAGCATTGTTCTGACACGTGTGATTGATACAGTCATCAATATTGTTCTCACATAACCTGCCTGTATACCCACCAGGACAAGAGCAAGTGAAATTATTGACGACATCATGGCAAGTTGCGTTGTTGAAACAAGGCCTAGTCAAACACTCGTCTATTTCAAGCTCGCAGTATTTTCCAAAGTATCCACTTCTACAGTTGCAGTGGAATCCTGTGCGAGAATTGACACAGATACCATTATGGCTGCAGTTGGCTCTTCTACAGTAGTCAATACGGTTTTCGCAGTTATAGCCGTTGAAACCTTTCTGGCACGAACAGGTGTAATTGGACACCAGATCTGAGCAAGTTCCACTATTAAGGCAGGGATTGGATTTACAGTCGTCAATATTTTCTTCGCACTGCAAACCTCTAAATCCATCTGGGCAGGTACAAGCAAAGCCGTTAATCTGCAGATTACAAGTAATGATGATAAGCAATGGCAACAAAGAGATAAGTCTTGATTGTAGGACAGCGAAACATAGGGTCCCTGACGGGATTCGAATTCATGACCTCTTGCATTTCCTACACAAGTAGCTGTTTACGAAAGAGGACTATAACAGACATTGTTACCAATAAGACGGCCATTTTGAATTTCATTGCTTCAAATAGCTATTATGGGATGCTTAGATACTGAGCAAAGACATACTAATTTGCCCGCTGAGCATCCCATCATAGCTATTTGAAACAACCGAATATAAAATGGCCGCCAAATCGGTAAACGAGCTCATTTTATCGTTCAAGGACACGTCAAACACTGTTCGTGCATTTTTAAAAGAAAAATGTAAGAATATAACAGTGCAGTATAGTTTCTGTAGCAAAGTAATGGTATTTTTGTCAGAGAAAGGCTAAAACTAAATGGAAGTCAAGCTATTAGAAATCAAGGTATAACGGTTGCTATGACGCGAAAATTAAGGTAACATTGCGGTAGATCAACACAAGTGCACTACCTGATCATGGCATGTCCCGCCGAAGAAACAAGGGAAAGACATACACTCATCAATTTCCACTGAGCAGTCCTCACCCAGAAAACCAGGCGGACATTCACAAGTGTAGCTGTTTATTCCGTCCCTACACATGGATCCATTACCACATGGATTTACCATGCAGTCGTCGATATCAACTTCACAGTGTGTTCCGCTGAATCCATCAACACAGGAACAAGTGTAATTATCAATTTTGTCGGTACAGGTAGCATTATTTCTGCAAGGAAAGCTGGCGCATTCATCGATGTCAATGCTACAGTTTTTTCCTGTGTATCCCTCCTTGCAAATACATCGATAGTCATTTATAAGATCTAAACAAGGTCCATTGTTCAGACATGGATTTTTCCCACATTCGTCTATATTTATTTCGCAGCTAATACCTGCAAACCCGTGAACACAAGCGCATGTATATTCATCTACACCGTCAATGCAAACCCCGTTGTTTAGGCATGTGGCGTTTTTACAATCGTCAATGTTGATCTGGCAATGATCTCCTTCAAAACCATCTGGACACTGGCAAGTGAAGTCAGTGATGCCATCGAAGCATGTTCCATTGTTCAAGCAAGGCATCGAGGCACAGTAGTCAATGTCCACGTTACAGATTTTACCTGTGAAACCTAACTCGCACCCACAGATAAAATTGTTCACTCCGTCGTGGCACGATCCGTTGTTTAAGCAAGGATTCGATGCACATTCATCTATGTTATTTTCGCAGTGTAGTCCATCAAATCCAACGCGACAGTCACAACGATAGCCATTAATCATATCTACGCAGATGGCTTGGTTTTGACAAGGGTTTGAGATACATTCATCGATGTTGAACTCACAGGTTAAACCAGAGAATCCTTTCTCGCAGATGCAATGAAACCCATTGACTTGATCCAGACAGGTACCGTTGTTTTTGCAGTTTGCGGCAGTGCATTCGTCGATGTTGTGCTCACAATTTGTTCCGTTAAAACCTGCAGGACAAATACACTGGTAATTGTCAACTCCATCATTGCAGTTGGCCTGGTTTTTGCAAGGGTTACTCGCGCAGTCATCGATATTCTCTTCGCAGTCGTTGCCTTGGTAACCTGCTGGACAAATGCACTCATAGCTGTTTATTTTATCTCTGCAAGTAGCTCCATTTTGGCATGGAAATAAAAGACATTCATCTATTTCTGTGTCACACAATCTTCCCGTATAGCCAGGCTCGCACTGGCACAGATAACCACCAGGGAGATTTTTACACGAGGCATTGTTAGAACACGGCCGTGAGACACACTCATCTATATCATCATCGCAGTTGAGGCCTCGGTAACCATAGGCGCATGAGCATGAATAGCTGTTGACCAGGTCGTGACATGTGCCATTGTTTAAACATGGCTGATCCTGACAGTCATCGATATCAGTATCACATTGCTTTCCAGTGTTACCAGGTTGACAGGAGCACAGAAAATCGCCAATGAGGTCAATACAAGTTGAGTTGTTAAAGCAAGGGTTGGAATCACACTCGTTGATTTCTAGAACAAATTGTCTTCCATAAATGATAATAATAATAATAATAATAATAATAATAATAATAGTAATAATAATAATAATAATAGTAATAATTATAATAATAATAATAATAATAATAATAATAATACCAAAAAAAGCAACAGAAACAACAAAGAGACACAGTTTAAATGGATAAGTTAAACTGTACTTTAAGGGACGCGTGTTTAACGTGTTTAATGATGTTGTTTGCCAATCCCAGCCACCCTTGGTCCTTTGGTTTAGTTGTAACTTCTTTATGTTGTTCTTTTCCATTCAGCAAACTATTATTATTTTGCAATTGAGATGATTTGTATGTTGTAAAGGTCACATATCCCCTCTACCTGCCAGTTAACTTCCCCAAAGATTATTTGAATTTCTTGTCTTCTAGTGAACTGTTTAGGCAAAAGTGTAGTTCGCAATGTTTTAGTGAGGCTACTAACCTATGCAATCTTGTAAGTTTTTTGATCCGGGATTTAGTGTTATAGTTGTTCCTGGGCATGAAAAGCACAAAGTACTTTCATTTCCGGGCTGAAAAGAGCGTCGATCGCACAAAGAACACGGAGCCAGTCCTGTTGAGGAAAACGACCCAGCCGGGCAGGGAACTGTGGAAAGCAATTGCCAAAAAGAAAATACATGTCTTAGTAAATTGAGGATGAATATATGTCAGACAGAAAGTAACTTCTTTCCGACATACAAGGCGCTAGCCCTGTTAACAATGTCCCTGGATTAAAGTAATTGGCTATAAGCATGTGCTGGCACTTAAATTCCCACGCCAGACGGGTCTTTAACTGAACCGGTTCTTACCTCCCTCGCCCCCTCCCCTCCACCGCCCAAAACCTTTTTTCCCGGGTTGCTCGTACAACTTGGTCGCAGGCAGTCATTTCGATTCCCTGGTAAAGAAAGGCTGTCTCGTGGTCGTGCAAAGGAACACAAGACAACTTTGCGCGGCTTAAGCCACAACCAGAACGTCTTAATCAAACATTAACTTACTTAGCCCTCTGAGTACGTCGCTTCTTGAGGAGTTAATTAAAATAAGCCATCTTTAATATAGTAATATTCTAACATGGGTCAGAGGCTTCCGGGTCAATATTTTAAATGTTTTAAGTTTCTTTTGTCTCCCAATTCCCAAAAGAGACAACACTACATATAGAAGTTTGTCCTGAAAGCCTCGAAGCCATGCTAGAATCTCGATGTATGGAACGTGGCCTATTGGAAACACCTGATGTAACACGCAAATGGAATGTATGTTAAATTCACACCTGCACATTGCATAGAGCTGTTGGTTCCCTTAATAGGAGTTGTCAAGGTAGGACTGCATGCTAAGCATGAGCTCTGGCCTTCCATGGTCTGATAGTAACCCTTGTCACAAAGATAACAAGGCTCCATTCCAGTGGACGAGTAAGAACCAGGTCTGCAAAGAGCTTCCATGAAAACAAATAATGAAGAAAGACTGCCATTAATGCTTTATAATAATTGCTCTATAATTCATTCTAACACTATTATATAACTGTTGAATAGTATGTAAAGGGCTTACACTGATCGTAAGAGATACCGCCTTTCGCGATTACCACCCCTTAGAAAAGTTGTTGTTTTTCTTTTAAAGGTGCCATATTAACCCACTTACCCTGACTGGGTATAGAACGTTGCTTAATAAAAAAAAGCGTAGAACACATTGATATGGAGAAGAAGTTTAGTTTCTAAAATTTCTATCTTAACAAAAGATGGGGGGGGGGTGGGTAAAGTGTTGTAAAGCGCTTTGAGCTTTAGGATAAAGCGCTATATGAATTGCTATGTAGCCAAGGTTGAAGGTTGTTAAAAAAGTTCTGGAACACAACATAATTGCCAACTTACAGTGTCGTTAGGTTTATCAACGAAGTTACTTAATTACCTAAGCAGTTGGAGCTGTTCCCTGTTCTTGACTGTAAAGTTGAAGTGGCTGGTGGGCACATCAAACACTCTTCCCGTGCACTGAGGTCTTGGAATGTTCCGATAGGACAGTCCTCGCACTTTCCAGTGGCGCTGTTTAAGTAAGTCCCCAATGTGCAGTTAACTATACAAACAGAAATACACAGTATAGAAGTTTCTCTGGAAGGACGATGCTCATCCGGGATTAACAGTTACCTCAAGTATACGTTTTGAATGCTTTTTATGTGGTGTGCGATAATAAAAACCCAGACCTCCCCCCCCCCCCCCCCCCCCCCAAAAAAAAAAAAAAAAA
>OMLO01000539.1_pt1 | contig 25005 bp, 15 predicted proteins | sample 1674811 | NCBI WGS metagenome assembly OMLO01 (sample SAMN06265003, study PRJEB25207) | coral metagenome | isolation source: Coral host | place: Mexico:La Bocana,Puerto Morelos, Mexico | collected 2008-11-13
TTGCTTTGGTTTTGCTTTGCCATGTTTAAGCGATTGACACAAAATCTCGCGCTCCTTCTAAACCAATCAGAAGTAAAAACAAATCCGATTTCCCGCGCTTTTTGTCAGCTACATGTGTTTGCCTGGAGCTTTGATTGGTTCATTGGATTATACTGCAAAACAATCGTTTTTTTCGTCCCTCTTCGACAGGCGCGAAGCGCGTAAGCGTATTCCTCGCGCGCGAAGCTCGGAAGCCTCGTCTATTCCCAGCCTTCCTCGCCGTTTCTACACTCGCTCCCGGCCTTTCGTTTGAATACCGCCTCCGTCGCTCGCGTTCGAAAAAATACGACTGTTTTGCAGTCTAGGGATTGGCTGGAGTGATTACTTTGGCTTTGAAAATCGCTCTATGTGATGTTGGTTTGGTACAATATTGATGTAATGTCATGTATGTTTGCTTGTAGGGAAAGTGGTGTTATAGAAGATGACAGCATCTCTGGCGAATTTGATAATTTCCCGGAAGGAAAGGTGAGACATGCTAAAATACAAGAGAAGTAAAAACCAAATCCCGTTTTGGGTGTCCACGGGAACCTATACTGCTGCATGTCTGTGTTAGCGAAGTGTCCGCTGGGTGGGATTTGGCTTAGACACGATTCACTCATCCTTTGTACTCTGTCTTTTTAGCCAATCAGTACGCTCCTATTACTCGTTACAGTTGTTTTCCCGCGCTTTCCACCGGTTGCACTTTTTTCTCCGCGCCTGCCGTCTGTTATTTGTTCTCCCGCGTCCCCGCCTGCTTGTTGCGTGAGTTCCCCGTTTACCGCCAAACAGAAACGTGTTTCGGCTTGTGGCCTGTTATTTTTTGTTTTGCTTCAAGACGGTTTTGTTTACGTTACTCCACATTTTCCTGATAGACTCAGTGACTACTGTGGTTTTGGTCTGACGACAGTTGTCATAAAACCGTGCACAGTAAAGACCGGGAGAACGAATGTCGGTCATTGTAAACCATTGTAAACCTTTGATTGTGCAATTTACCGTATCCGAGTTCCGCTCATAAGAGATCAATGCTTCGAAGAGGAAATTTGATTACTCAGGAATATACCACTTTTCCTCTTTAAGCTTTGCTCTGTGAACAATAGCTGGACAGAGACCAAAATACCCTTGGTATCCATTTACCTTCTGTCTCAACATCTTTCTTGTCGGGGACCTTCGCCCTTGTGATTGCCATACATTAAAATGTCAGCTTTGAAAAATTGGTGCCTGGTCAAGACAATGTCACCTGATTTGTCATTTTCTGTATTCTCATAACCTTTCTGGTTGACTCTGTGTTGATCTTGTTACAAGAAATTTGAGATCACTCTTGGTAAGTTCAGGTGAAGGATTAGCCTCCATTTGACTACAATACTTATTTTAGAAAGCTTCTTTCTTAATCTCGTGTTGCTTGGGATTATACAGTATGGCTTGCTAAGCCTGCAATTCGATCACTAGCTACGTTTTAGCAGGGCTCTAGGGAAAACTGCACAGTTTTGGAATGGGCTGGAGACACGGAACGCCGGAAGAAGGTCCCTATGTATTTTATATCTCGTTGAATTTCTTTACAAGCGTTCTACAGAAGCATGAAATAAGACATGATACTTTGTACTATTTTGAGAGGATTTTGCTATCTCCAAGTGGTCGTGGATAAGGTTCTTACACTGAATCTACAAATAAGCTCCTTAGATGATTATCTTAGTCAGGCGGTGTTCTTACGCCCTGTTCATAATTATCATTCCTTCGTCATAATTAATGAGCGTCACGTAACTCGTCACGCGGAAGACTGGAGCTCTCATATAAGCGATTGGTTGAATTTTAAAAAGATTCTTTTGTGTGTTTCTTTATTATTTCAATCATCCGTGAGCTTTAAACAATAAATCGCGTGAGACATTTTTTTTTTTTTGATTTTGTTCAATTTTACATCAGCCCTACGTGTCGATTGGATGGGTTGATGACGACATATGCAATAAGAGATTTGTTTTTTGCTACCGAGAAATATCCCAGATATCATTTATCATGAGGATGTCATGATTTGTTAAATATTCCGGTCGCCATCTTGGATCGATGAGTGAACATTATGGATAGTCCTGGAGTTGGTCGAGTTAGACCAAAGTTTTCAAGCCTACCCCTGGTTTTTGAGCGGCAGATTTTAACTTTGGGCCCTAAGGTAACGTCAGTGCTTTCTTTTAATCCCTCCTTTTTCCGTAATCCTTCGCGTTTGAACTGTAGCAGAAATCTTAAACACGAATATTCCGTCGTGGTTTGATGCTTCTTGGCCGCATAATGATCAGATGTTTTGAAAGCGCAGTATCCAAGGAGACTTTGTGCTACAGTGGATTATAAAATTACTTAAATACGCGTTGAAAAATGTGTCTCTTCCAGAGGCGAAAGGTTGTAGCTGTCTCGTCGTGTGTAGGTCATGTGAGAGTAGAACATATGTACTTTATATTCTTGTCCTCCGCACTGTGTTCCCTTAGTACACCACTAGAAATGCTCTAGAGCTCGCTTCCTTGTCTCCGTTTGTTTATCATTTCATCAGGGTACTTTATCAGCTGTATGTTTTAACACTGTGGTCTCGAGTGATATAAATATCTGGCTCGTGGATTACTTTAGACTAGACGTAACGAAAATTGCTCAATTCAGTCAATTCGAAACTTTTGGGTGAAAGATGTCATGTTTTTATGCTTTACTCGGATTAATGTCAGACATAAAGTGGAAGTGGAAGGAAAAAGGTCTTTGCTCAAAGCTCTTGTTGAGAGTTTCGTATTATTTAGCTTTGTGTTATCTTGTGTGGAATTTTTCAAACGTGGCTGATTCTTCTCGTATTTCAGTCGTCAGCGTTCTTGGATGTCTTGTGCCCGCAAGCTGGCCGCGCTTACACAGTCGTTTCACGTTCGCTGAAAGGCGATAGGAGACGAAATTTCCGTGGTTCACGTTCGTGTCAAATTATTCCACGCGATCATTATCAAACAACACGTTTCCTTTTGTTTCTGTGTCTCTCTCTTTTCTCAAATTATAAAAGAGAGAAACTTTCACATCCTGTTTGATTTCTATTTATTGCGCGTACGTTTGTAATTTTCATTTAGTTTACAGAGCAAATATCAATCAAGAGGAATAACTTCCGTTGAAATCTCACAAATAACTTAGGTATTTAACAAAAATATGTTAATTGTGCTGCAATTAGGAATTTGTGTACACTTTCTTTCTTTCACTTGCTTTGAGAAAGTGGAAGAAGTTAGCTTCAAAATGAAGTTTGTGTCGCAGTTTCGCTAAGCTTGAGATAAAACTATACGTGAAGACAATTGATGTTAAGGGTATTAATAGATAGGCTTCAGCTAATGGAATCTTTTAGCTGCGTGACTTTGTTTGTCTGCATTTTTGTATTGTTTAGTCTGAAAATAATTGCTCTCCCTCGCTATTTCGATTTTAACAATGTGTTTAAGATGTTGCGCTTAGCGTTGAAGCCTTTTTATGGGAACGAGGTATACTTCACGTATTTTGCGTCAGGTTTATTTCTAGAATTTTCTTATCAGTCCGGTTTGTCTTGTTAACACTTTAATCAAAATTGTAGAGTTAAGATTTGGTAAAATGAATTTATACGACGCTAAAAGCGCGTGTCGCTCAATAGCTTTCACATGAATGGTCACGCTTTTATTTCATCATCCATTGCCCAGAATCCTGTAGCCATACGATGTTAGATTTAACTCTTGCTAGGAAAAGGTTTAACTATGAACAAGTAAAATACCTCTGATAAACCTCCACCTTTGTGGTTGAATTTCGGGTCACATTGCAGCCATTTTATGATTTGCTGCCGCATTAAAACTTTCGAAATCCTGACTTGATCGAGTATTTTGTTTAAATGGGTAATTAATTTTTTTTTTCGTTTAATACTTGTGTCTTTATACACGCGTAAGCGTGGATGTCAATAAACGATGCATAAATGAATAAATGTCTTGGCGCTTTTGTGTTTCGCTTCGTTGAGCAGTTTGTTATAAGGTTCGAACCAGTTTAAGGTTCAAGTCTGAAAAAGTTTGGGAGCAAGAGACAACAAATAATTTCATTGATTCGGTTTAAGTGCCAGTTCAAAGCCTTTCACTCGAATGATGTTCTAACTTAAAAGTCTGCTTAATCCAAAGTGTGTGACCATTCAAACGAAAGTTATTTAAATCTTTCCTTCGTGTGGTACTGTGCTGTGCTCGGTACTTTGCAAAGCGAAAAATGGGGTACTTTTGCTTCTATTTTTGAACTTGGCCTCAGCTCGGAGTGATAGGGGTATTAATTTGTACACAGCAACTGTACGATTTTGTTAGCGCCATAGGATCCCTTGATAACATCACGCGTTTTTACCATACCGATGCAGTGGAGTGTGACGTATTTTGATAATTCGCATAAACATAAAGTTCGGGTCCCGCGGACATTAGCATTGGAGATCATGCTTAAGCAAAAAGTGCCTTGGGTCATTTATCCCGCAACTCCGATTAAACTACTTTCATTTTCCAAGGTGCTGGAGTTCAACGATAACGTCTGGTCAGTGACGGAGAATTACAAGGCGGCCAACGACGAGGAAATCTCGCTGAAGAAGGGTCAACTCGTCGAGGTTCTTGTGAAGCCACATGGTAGCTCGCGGTGGAGAGTTCGCCTGCTGTTGAGTGAGGGATTGAATCCAGCCGAAGGATGGGCCCCGCATAGTGCGCTGAAACGTTCTGACGAACGCGACCCGAAAAAGAAACGGCATTCCGACATCTCTCATTCAAGTAGCGAAGGTAAGTCGAAGGAACACGAACTGTCCTCTTCGTATTGTTGCATCGTGTGACTTGGCTATCGTGCCGTGAATCCCTCGTCTTCTCTTTGTTCATTGTGTTGCGTGTCTGTAAAATGTGTATTTGACAAAGGATTGCATGTACAATTTAAGTTAACAAAGTGTTATTTCCAAAACGAAGGGTTTCGATTTTTAATTGACGCACAAGCTGATAGTTTCGTCTCACCGTTTCGCTTTGTCCATTGTTGATTTTGACTTTAATTTCTCCTTGAACAACAACAGAGCACAAAAGTAATGTTTAAACTACACAAGAGTACAATCTTCCCAACAAGTGGGTTTTGTTTGTGGACGTTCCTGTTTCCCCGTTCTTTGTTCTTTCATTGTTCAACCTTTCTGTCCGTGTTTTCATTCGAAACAACGGACTAATACTCGGCTATTCGTGAATACCGGAGTTTTTGGAATGTGTCATGGTAAGACGGGGGTCGCAAGATGCCCTTCTGTTTACGCTTTCCTTTTGTGTTAGAACTTTCCCTCCTATTAAAATACTTTATCAAATTATTATTTTCATTGATACAAGATTTCTTGTGGTTAGGTATCAAAATTGCCATTCTACACGGCATTTCCTACGCTAAGAGGTTTTTCACGTTTCGTGGCTGCCACTTTGCATGATTTTAATGTCTACTTGATGTCAGAATGCGATATAAAAACTCTGTGTTGTCTTTCATCACTCTACAGCAAAGCTATTCAAACCGAGTGTTGTCTATCCTTTGTAGAACACTTCTCAAAGCTTTTAGAGTGTTATTTTCGCGTTTTCCAGTTAATATCTGCTTATTGGAGACGGTAAACAACGTTTGTTCATGATTTGTAGATTAGCACCCGGGACAGTCTGTTGTCTCAATATGAGCCGCAAAATTTACTTCAGCAATTAATGATAACAAATGTGCGTCAAGATATTGGCTTCATCAAATTTATTACGGACTATAATTAGTTCAATTCCTCGGACGACGGTAATTATCATGTTTTACCTTTTGCCCCATCTTATGGCGGTTCTTTGGGAGGGAAGGTGAAAAAAAAATCGAAATCGTCTCGGTTTTGTCAATATGTAAGAGTTTCTCGTCATACAAAGCTTTGTGTTGTTCACAGTTTTTTTTAGTAGAAAACGCAGCATTCTCACAAGATTTTAGAATTGTTTTCGTGTAGTCAGATTTAAAAGGTTTTTGACCTTAAAAAAGTAATTTCCTGTCAACTTTCACATTTCTAGGTCATGATATAGGCTAAGGATTACAATGTAATAAATATAATTTGGACGTGTCCTCTGACTCGTAAGGTATTCAGATTCGACTTTACTAGGGGTATTAATTTTTCTTGTTGGCTCAAAACTAGAGAAAAGCGTCATTTTAAAACATGTGATATTCTCTTTCCTGCGAAAAAGAAGTGAACAGAAATGTCCCGGTCTTGAACGGAAGGAACCACTATCTTGTTGAAATGCACGGTACACCACAACAGGAAATTGTTTAAGAGCCTTGAGAGTTCATAGTCCACAGAAAGGTTGTGTTCGTTCTTAGTTCTTATATACCTATGTGTTGTTTATTGCAAAAGAGGTATTATGGCATCGATCGATTTGTGCAACGAATGTCCTTCAAATTACAGCAAGAGAATGGAAAGAACTGTAATATGCCCCTACACGGGCGTAATCACATGTTCTGTTCATCTTTATCCAGTCTTATATTGTATTAAGTCGTTTTGTGTGGCCTCAAGTGTCTCTTTGATAAGATGTATCGCATTAACAATATCACGATATCTTTCGGTTTACAAAGTAAGAGGAATTTAAAAAAGTTCCTTCTTCATCACATAAGAAGTCTGTTTTTGCCAAAATTAAGAATTATAATCCCCTTTATTGTAAAGATACCTGAAATTGATGTTTTGCTAAATTTGAAAAAAAAAACATTGAAGAGATTTTATTTAAGCAAAAAACATGAATAGTTGTAGGCAAGGTTTTTTTGCGGCTTTCTTGTTCTGAAACAAAAACAAGACCTTGAGGCCTTTATTGACAACTTCCGTTTACTAACCGACCAAAAGGTCTCAAACCAGTGCTTCCTTTTCGTTTTCGTAATAAGATCACTTACAATGTGTTCTCTCGCAGATTCCGTTTCCCTGTCCTCATCTGACAGCCCCACAGCTTCTTGGTACCAGGGTCAGCCGGCCAATAATGGCGGCTCACCTCCACTCCGCCGGCGGTCCAGGTCGGGTCCTCAGCTCTCTCTTCGGTAAGTAATGAATGGCGAACAACAATTTTTTTCAGAATTGGGTGCGTGAAAAAAAAGAACTCTTTACGTTAACGTAAGTTCCATATTGCCCCGAGAAGGAAGCCATTACGTAGGGATGGAATATTTGGAAAATTACGGCTCTTCATATGTGTCTGCGGTATTGCTGTCGCGTATCCAATATGGAGGTCAAAAAAGTTTCTTAAGACGTAAATCGATTTTGTAATCAATATCACAACCTTTTATTTTAGAACTCTTGAAACCGTGTCAAATGAACCTTGAAAAGAAAAAGCGGAAATTTACTTTGAAAACGTACTGAAAATGCTTCCTAAAAAAACAAACAGTACTTAATAAAAGAACTGCTCAGTAGCTTTCATTTGAGTTTTCAGACTTACCAGTTAGAACCACCTTGTACAGCATAATAACAGTATCACATGAAAGTACTGCTCAATAGCTTTCATTTGAATAGTCACACACTGGGGTTTTATCCACTGACTGAAAATTAGGATCACAATACTATCGAGGTTTTCTCACGAGCTCAAAATTTTAAATATCCCCTGCAAGTGTATCTAAAATTCATAAACATGGCGAGAGTAGTACTAAGAATTCAAATTATTTTGGAAAGCAGGAAGCGGTCATGGAGTAAAATGAAAATGACTAACAAGCCAGTTGCTGACCAGCCCCCTGGCACCCCCACACGGGTAGCAAAGAAGGCTTCAGGGGGTGGATCTAAGAAGCTTCAACAACTCTTGGGGGCCAGTGAGAGTGACATTGACCTGCTGTTGAGACCTGCTGAGATTGTGTCGACGCAAACGCACAGAGTAAGTGTTTAAAACTTCAGAATCGAACGGAGTGTTTGTTATTTGCTCTTCGAGTGTTTTTAGGTGTTTAAATTGGTGCTGAAGCGGGAAAACCCTAGCACTGTTTCAGTAAAAATACCTCTAGTCGCTCTATCTTTTAAAAAATCTGATGAGCAATAATCTGATAGGCTGATGTCTTTATTCTCATAACCTGTGCTGTTGATTTTGTGTTAATATTGTAAGGAGAAATTCATTATTGAACAAGTTCATAACGATTCCTTGTTCTCTTTAGAGCATACCAGAGGAGCTAGGAGATGCGAATAATTCCGGCGATTCGGGGGGAACAGCTTTTCTGCCAGTCCAACAGTCCCCAAGCGAAGGAGAGCTGAAGCTCCACCTGAGCGACGACGAGGATGATGATGATGAGGACGAGGAGGAGGAGGACTTTGAACATAACTGCGAGAAGGCGTTGGAAGATGAGGAAGCGGAAGAAGAAGGAGAAGATGAAGGGCAGGATGCTGCAGAGCAGGAGGAGCCCCAACAGGAAGTGGACGTAGATCAAGAACAAGTGCAAGGAGAGGAAGCTGGGGAGCAGGAAGCTGAGGGCGATGTGACGCCATCCCCAGGTCCCGAGCAGGAAGATCCTGAAGCTGTGGCGCTCAAGAAAAGAACGTGAGTATTAATTACTTGTAGTAATTTTAGCCTTGAGGCCCGCGAGGACGGAAAAAATTCGGCGAGCGAATTCTCTTTATCGCGCTGGTTGGGGGCTCATATTTGCAGGCTAATTATGTGGTTCTGTAGTTTCAAGATCGTGATTGTATTTGGACTAGTTAGTTTTTTTTTACAATGTTTTCTCGGTTTTTTCTGATTTTTTCTTTTCTCTTTCCTTTAGCTTTGTTTTAAAGGAACTTATTCAAACAGAAAGAGATTACGTCAAAAGCCTCGGTGAAGTAGTAGAGGTGAGCTATTTAGGTTGCAGATTCACAAAATCTGAACTAACTTTCAATTGCGCAGACAACTGACGACGTTTTGTTTGGCATTGTTTTGACAGGGATTTATCGCAGAGCTTGCCAAACCGGAGACACCCGAGGAATTGAAGGGAAAAACCCGAGTGCTGTTCGGCAACATACAACAAATATATGAGTGGCATAAAACGTGAGTATGGACAAACCAACCGCTGTACCGCTGATGATTTAACAATCCTTGTTGCTTTATGGTTTATTTATTTTAAGTTGATTTTGCCAAAATGACCCAGAATACCTTGACAGAGCGCAGTCTTAAAAACGTTTTTCTCTTTTCTTTTTCTCTTTGCAGTAAATTTTGCAAGGAGCTCGAGAAATGCGAAGATGCTCCAGAGAAGCTGGCGTCTTGTTTCCTAAGCTCTGTAAGTTTGCAGTATAAATCTGTTACTCAATCATTGTAAAGTTCATTGGATTCATTAGAGTGCGTGTTTCTTCCAGAGGCAAAGCGCGAGATTAAAGAACAAAATTAATCCCTGTTGCTTCAACCCACTGAAGTGTAGTTAGGGAAATTGTGAAATAGTTAGGTAAACCATGTCAGTGCACGTGAAGCTCGCTCATTGATAAAGTCACGGAAAGAAACCTTTTTAACTCAAGCCACTAAAGTAGCCACTGAAGTGCAGTATCGAAGGGGAACCCAGTTTAATGCACCTCGTAAAAACGAGCCATGCTCGTGTACAGTGCGGTTGTTTGCTGTCTTTGTTGTTGAAATCTCTGATTAATTTATCTTATTTTTTTATTTCTATCAGGAGCGGCATCTCAAGTTTTACATTTTCTACTGCCAAAATAAGCCAAAATCTATGACTCTCGTCCACGAATTCCGTGATACATATTTTGCGGTGAGTTGGTTTCATCCTGATTATTTTTTACGAGAGGCTATCATCTTAGTCATTCTTACAGTCTATGGGCTTGTACTTTCTAGTGAAAGGCTTCGGAGAATTTAGAAATCAGTCAGTGCTCCTTTGTCAAAACATGCCTTTTTATGTTCTCTTCAGGAAGTCACAGAGCGTCTTGGTTACCGGCTTGGAATCGAAGATTACCTGATAAAACCGGTTCAACGTATCATGAAGTACCAACTGCTCCTAAAGGATTTTGTGAAGTACACCGCCAAAGCGGGCCTGGACACTACTGAACTGAAGGTCAGTCCCAGTCTTTTCTGATTACAAACCGTCTTATCGCCATCTTTGAGGATTAAATCAATTTGTAGATGTAATGTTTTTATATGTTAATGATATTTGCAGAAAGCGTTGGATATGATGTACGTGGTGCCAAAGAAGGCCAATGATATGATGAACGTAGGAATGCTGGAGGGTTACACGGTAAGATAAGCGTGGTATTTTATAGCAATTTCTAGTAATTTCATAGGCTTGTTTTAAGATAATTTTACGTTATTTAGTTTTCACACGGTGTTCATCATCTCTTCTCCAGGGCAAGATTGCAGCTCAGGGCCAACTGATTATGCAGGTAATTTCCGTCAGAATGATTTGATGTCGTTAACCGTGTCTCAAAGAGTAAGGACCCTTACTACTATGTATGCCATAGCCTCTCGTCCCTCGTTTTAAACTGTAGTTCCCGCATTTGCAGGACACATTGATTGTAGCCGACCCCGAGACTCGTAAGCCATGCAAGCGACAGGTGTTCCTGTTTGAGCAGCTGATGATCTTCAGTGAACCTTTCGAGAGGAAGAAGGACTGGACAGTGTATATCTACAGACACAGTATCAAGGTAATCATTAACAGAGCCACGTTCCGCTTCGTTAAGCCTAAATTTTTCAAGTTAGTCGTTTGTAATCCGTGTCAATCTTCTCCATCCTTAACCATCTTTGTTCCTTTATGGTTTATTATTATCTCTTTGGTGTTTTTCTACCTTAGCAACTACTTTTTTCAGGGTTCCTTCAATTAAAAGGTAATTTTTCACTTGGCCAAAATTAATGAAAACTCCGTGACGAGCCTCCGTAACTAAGTGTTTCGCACAGCGGTCATAATAGGGCACAGAAACAGAGTAAGAAATAAAAAAATTCCTGGACAAGAAATTTCGATGTTTTGTTGAGCAGTATACACCTTATTCCAAAATGGCCGCCATTATAGTGTTCTTTTGTTTTCCTTCAAATTACCCCCTGTTGCCTCGTTCTTAAACTTGAAATTCAAAAGAATATTTTCCCTTGAACGAGGCAACAAGGGCTAATTTGCAAGCAAACAAAAGGATACTAAAATGGTGGCCATTTTGGAATAAGATGTATGACCATTGTGATGTCTCAACGTCGTCGTTTTCTGTGCCAAGTTGTACATGGGACAGTTCAACAGTCCTCTGTTGTATTGCTATAGGTGAATCACATGCACTACATGGAAGGGGTGGGTGATGATCACTTGTCATTCGCTATCTGGACTGGTTCAGATCCCGACGCGGCCATCTTCACCATGACCGCGAGCTCAGCAGAGAAGAAGAAGGACTGGTTACAAGCGCTAAAGAAGCTTCGTGAATCGCAGCACGCGTTCGCTATAGGTAAGGAGATTTTAGAGATTTGAGAGAATCTACGAACTTTCCTTTGAGAAGTTTATGAAACGGCATTCAGTTTGCAAATATGTAAGACCCATAAAAATGACTTGTCGTAAGGATACTTAAAAATTAAAACTGTTTCTAATTTGACGAGTAATTGCTTAGCTTTGAGTTTGAGTTTGAGTTTGACAGGTTAACATTCAATACACGTGCAAATTGTCCTTGGAGTTGTTTTCGCTCTCTTTAAAGTGAATGTAAGACTGAACGCAATTTCTGATGGTTTCGAGAAAGTAGGGGATTATTTTAGTGATCCACCTGATATAAGCCAACAAACTTTGAAGACCCCGTATGAACTATACATAAGACGGATCTTGAGCTAAGTGCGTGTTTTTCTCCACATGCACGTTTTTCGTGCCTATTTTTTACTTTGTTTGTAACTTTGCTTTAACTGTTTAATACAGAATCTACTGAAGCTGATCAAATGTTAAACAAAGGAACCAAAGGTTTGAAATTAAAACTTAAACATTTAAATTAAGATAAAAGAAAGAAATGAGATTAAGCTAAAACTACCTTGTTGAAAAACGTTTAAACTGACTTGTTGAGAAAATTAAACCAACTGGTCGAAGCTTTTTAGTGTAGATATCAATGGTGCTATTTGTCAATTTAAAGCAGGTTAAAAATGTTGAAAAGTATATAAATAATCAAACAGTTTCTTCTTTTTGGTTAATGTAGACTTTGAAATTTCGACATGAGTATAACCCCCAAAGTTAATAATCGTTTGGTATCTTAATATGTTTTACCGAGATAAGTTTGTACGAGAATGTGATTTGAAAAGGCATCGATCTTGTTAAAAGAAAATCCGTTCCTAACTTTTAAACTCTTGCAGTTAAGATGATTGAACTAGTGTTCAAGATAACTTATATATTTTAAAATTGTACTAAATTTCACCACAAATGACGTTTCCTTGAAAATTGATTTCTTAAAACTGTTAAACAGTGGTATTAAAGGGAAATGACTGGTTTGTTACGAGAAATATTCTTAATCTTTTTTAAAATTTTATTCACAGCTTTAGAAAGACCAATCGAGTATCAGAAACAGCAAGCAAACGGCATGTAAGTAAAAGAATACTCAAAACTGGAAATATTCTTTGCGACTGTTATAACAAGTCACATAGGATCATCGGCAAAGTTCAGAATAAAAGGAAAAAAACAGAGTTGCTTGGCAAATGTTTCATGGTAACTTTACTGAAGTCTCGTGTGCCTTACTAAAAGACAAATTTTCAAGTTCATCTAAGACTTCAGAAAATTCATCCAATCCTCAAAAGTGATTGACAAGTTCTCTTTCTCTCCCAGCCCCCCAGCCTTGTCTCCCGGCGGGCCTGTCACGACCCAAGGTCAGGTGACCCCATCAAGCAGCACCACTCTACCAATGACAACGTCAGCTAATCGCGGGCATAGCCTTAGCCTTCCTGATACCGGATCTCTGAAGAAACCATCGCAGGTAAGAAATAATCCCAAACAGCTTGGAGATCATGTTTAAAATGGCGATCATTAGAATGGCCACAGGTCACTGGTTAGGAAAAGTTCAGGGGAAAAAATTCTTTAAGGTCAGGGAATTTAATTTGGAGTCAGGGAAAATTGATACTTTGAAGAAACGCCAGGGAAAATTGAAAGTTGAAAATTGAAAGTAATTGAACACAGCTGATAAAATACTTTTGAAGACTTTTTCGGGTACTGTGGTCTTCAGTGATGTTTTTTCTAAACGAAGAAGGGAAATTTGAAAGATCTTGGCCCGCTACTTTATCTGACATTTTGTGTTTATTTGGTCAGGGAAATAAAGTCTGGGAATTTTGATAAGTGATGTCTCTGACCACCTTGTTACCTGTGTTGATGCCCCATTTGTTTTTTTACGAACTACAAAGCTCCAAGAATTTCAAAAGTGATTTCATTCACCACGCGGCCATGTGCATTTTAATGTATCAAAACAATGAGGAGTTGAGAGAAGAATAACAGAGAGCGTTCGAGCGTGAAATGATCATTTCCTCTAATGGGGTTTACTCTCTGTCTCTCTTTCCCTGAAAAGATTGGGATAACTACCTGAACCTAAACTTTCATCTTTGGGAATTTGCATTAACTTTATTTTCCAGCAATTTATACTCTTAACATTGTCTTACCATCGAGTAAGAAACCAACCATTAATTTCCATTCTAAGTGCATGCTGTAGTACTAATTTCTTGCTTGACTTTAACTGCAATTAGAAGTTTTAGGTTAATCATGTTATTCTCTGTAGATACCAGTCGCTTCGAGTCCGACCAATCGTCTAAAACACATGAATCTCATCGCCCTCGAGACTGCTCAATCTCTGGAAGATCTCACGTCGCCTTTCCCGACCGCTTCGGTGAGGAGTAACTTTATAACTACTGATTAATAATCTTTAACTCGCATTTCTGCTTACTCCACTGTAAGTGTTGTGAATAATGAAGCCGTAATGAAAGAACTTAATATAACATTTATTTAAGACGCCGCAAATGCATGAGAAAAACTTGAACTGGAAAATCAGAGTGTAACGCTAATTTGAGTCCTCTAAACGAAACATAATGACTATGAACCGTGACAAGTAGCGGCGCCATGCACTCGGGTGTTGCGTGATGCGTGAGTGTGTTGCCTATTGCGTGCCTAACACTAACACATTCGTGCTGTTTGCAGCGTAATAAAGAACGTTTCGTGGTACTAGAAGATTTCAAATCCAAAGATAAAGACCATCTTTCTGTGAAAAAAGGTGAAGTAGTGTACTTAGTGTCCAACAAGAAACACGACAAGAATTGGAGATATGTTTGTAACTTCACTGCCGACAAACTCGGACTTGTACCCGCCAAGATTCTCAGAAAAGAAGCTAACAATAACGTCGAAGGTTTGTTTGCTTGTCTGTTTGTGAGTTTTTGTGTGTTTTTTTTTCTCTATTCCACTTCTAGCAGTATGTACAATCCTGGCCTAAAGTCCTTAGGACACCCGACAAAATGCCAGTTTATGACACGTTATTTTGAAGTGGGAAGTCATTATTCAATTTTTCTCTCTCTCTGCGCTCCCCGCCTAATCAACATCTACACATCCACACTTGCGGGTGGGGAGGGGATGGCAAGTTCCCCACCCCCGCTTACAGTGTTGATAATCAGGTGATTTTTCCCTTTCAGTTGGTAAAACGCGCGATTTTCTAACATTGATTGGAGAGAATGAGTCGATACATTATCCAGCTTAGATGTCCCAACTACTTTTGTCTGGGGTTGTAGTTGAATGGCTTTAGCTCCCATTCTCTTCCCGAGTCACCGACCTAAAAAATGTACGCATTTTCAAATGTTTCTTTGTCGTTTCTAGATTCAGACACTCCGCTCTCTCCCAAGAAAACGGCTGGGTAAGCTTGTCTCTGTTCATATTTTTTTAAAACACTGGTTCTAGCTAGTGTATTTTGATATTACTTGCTTTCAATTAGTGTTTGACTTTCGTTGTTTTGATTTCTGTTCAGAACGTTTTCAAGGAAAAAGGTTTCAAGGCATGAGAGTTTTACGTAAGTCCTCGTTTGGTGGTTTTATATTTGTTATTTTGTTTATTTATTTTTCAATGTTCACTTCCTGCACCTCAAGCTACGTTATTGTTTTGGTTAAAAGCGGTTCAACGCAAACTTCAAGTAAACCATTGTTGTTTGATAAAGTGTTATGACCATCCTGTAAATTCTCTTTGTAATCTCAATACATTAACTAGCAGGAGGTGATGAGAATAAGACAAGTCATCTACTGATAGCTGTTATCTTGATATACCACCAAATTCTTGAGACTGACATTGTAAGAAATGTAGAGCAATCTGTAGGGAGAATTAATATGCAGACCAAATGATCCCTGATCCCTGGCTTACTGGTACCCAATGGACATGTGTCATCACTCTTTCATAAACGATATAACAACAAATATTTTGAAGACGAATAAACTTTAAGTGTCTGAGTATTCTTAATGGATTAGGGTTATAGAAAAGGGTTATGGGGTGTTCCCTTTCCTCTTTTCTCGTGTAAGTATTTAGTAGGATATGCTGTAACAAATTCTTCGACATGTAGCGTGTACTGCTTAAGAAAGCTATTGCTGGAGTGTTGAGAGCTTCAAGAACGTGCGTCGTGTGACGAAGTGAGACGAGTGTGAAATAAAAATGATGTCAGTTACTGTGAGTGGAGTTGCATGGATTGAATAAAACGCATAAATGCTTGAGTGCTGCTTTAAAATAATACGAATAAATTAAATGAGCTATAAGCTTAAACTGCTGCTCTTTATTTAAATGTAGTTTAAAGCATAGATCAACTTTGTTTCCAAGATATTTCCTCCACCCCCACCACAACGAGGTTACAACGAGGTTAACCTCGTTGTCGAAACGAGATAAACTAGAAGCAAGTTAAAGTTTCCAGAACCCGAAAGGAGCAAATATTTTGGAAACGATGTTGGGTTAGTTTTTGCTCCTGTAGGGTTTAAAAAGCAGTTTTTACTTTGTAAGCTTTTCAAAGGACTGGTACACGTTGAAAACTAGCTGCAGTGCATGAATTGAAACTGTGGCTTGTTGTTTTGAACCAGAATGGCTAAAAAGGGTAAAGAAAAAGAGAAGATTCTACCGTCTATTACACGACATCGGAGCTTTAATACGTAAGTGAGGAGCTGTTGCATGTTTAACATTCGCTCTCCTGCTTTAATCGTGCATATTAACCACACACCGCTGGAATCCTGTCAAGGGCAACCTCAAATTCACTAGAAGATCTTTTTTAGGCACTCGCAACGGTGGAAAAGTGCGATAGACCAATCACAGCACAAAACGTAGACGCGTCGTCGGTGAAAAGCGCGGGAAACCATGCAACCGGCGGCACGCACGGAAAAACATGTAACCGATAAAAAAGCGCGGGAACTGGTCTTGGTTTTCTTCTCCGGATTGGCTGGAAAGATAATGTTTTTTGTTTGGCTATTGCAAGCGTCCCAGGCTTTAAGAAGTCACAGAGTCTAGAGGAAATGCAAAAAGAATAGTAGGATGTGAACAACAAAAATGGATTCCAGTGGTGTCCGCATTAATACTAACATTAACGCGCTTTTCTAACCATGTCAATCATCCATACGGATAATCCAATCGTAGTAAACGTACTTGTAGTTGAAGAATCATGTCTAGTAATCTTCTCTTGCACCGCCATCATCATATTCATTCATCACGGGGGAAAATAGCGAGGAAAATGTACTAACATCACTCAGGTGAAGGGTCATAAAAAACAACAATAATGTGACTCTTCCTTACGTGACTAAACATAACGTAACGAGGCTTTCTGTTAACCTCTTACGCAGATCTTGTCGTCCCTAGCCTGAAATGTCAGTCTTACCCCGGCCTCAACCTTATCCCAGCCGGGAGATGACTGCCATTTCAGGCTAAGTTCAGTTGTCCCTTAGAAACGAGAAGAAATCTATAGCCAATAGCATCTTGCAGTCGTTTGTGACATCATTATTGGGACAAATTAAAGCATATGAAGCCCTATATTGTCCCGGGAACGGTCTCATTAGCGACTGTGAGGCGAGACTCGCTAGTGATTGCTTCTCGTTTTAAAGCGGCGAATTTCGGTTCGTCGCGCAACCTAATTTGTACGTCGTACTTGATGCTGGCAGCCGTTCTTTTCTCATATGGTCAGACAATTGTTTGTCCGTGAACATGAGTGCCTTATCTCGTCCCAATCCCTCGTAATCTCTGCATCATTTCGAGAAAAAAAGACAGACATCCAGTAGTCAAATGACTATGCTCGATTACCTACCGCTGTACGGGCAAGCAGCCCGCACTCCTTCCAAAGAAACGTAGACCTGAAAAGAGAGAGCGGCAGACATGGAGCCAGTGACGAGCAACAGAAGATAAAGTCTCTGTACAGTGTCATCTTTCGTTTAGTTAAAGACTTGATATAGGGCTAAATGAAATGCCGGTTTTATTTTGCAGGAGTGACGACAAAGCTCGACGTGCGCAGAAGAAACAGAAGGATTCGTATCTCAATGCATTCTCCAATAAAATAAAACAAAACATAGATAAATATCGTTCAGAATTGACGCCTGAAAACGACCAAGAAAACGAAGATGTTCCAGCGACATCAACGGTAAACATTGTACATTGTCATTTGAATTACAATCTGTAGAGAGGAAGCCAGCCTTAGCTGGTTTTCATGTGGGTTCTCTATCCTGAATGAATTGGAATTTAGAGTGTTGGTTTTGTGGAGGGATTAAAACCCTCGGAACAAGACGAGATCAAACTCAACCCACGTATGGCACTGGGCCTGAATCGAACCCAGGCCACATTAGTGGAGGCGAGCGCTCTCACCACTGCACTAACCCTACCCCCCTAAACATTTTCTCTGTCATTTCTATGGCGGCTTTCTTTAATTTGAAGTGTTCTTTCTCCTACAGTGTTACAGCCAGAAACTAATTTCTATTTGGTTACTTTATTTTCAGAATCCAAAGGGGACCTCTTCAGAAATCAGTACGTATCAATTGAGTATTGTGCATAATTTACCCCGTTATAGAATTAAAAAGCAGGACACGTCTTGTCTTATAAGTATACACACGTTCTCTTAGTTACTCATAACAACTTCTGCGTTCTTCATTCGCGATTCATTTTAAACGGTTTTCGCTAAGAACAGCACAAAGCACTAAGCACGTAAAATGTCTAATGTAATTTCTAACAGAATATAATGTTTACTTCAGTTAGTCTTAAGCTTTGTCGGCTTGCCTTACGTTCCATTCACACCAACAGAGCTAGCAGCCTAGAAACCTCCACTTATATTTTGAAGACTGTTTAAGATTTGTACGTGCTGTGAGCTTAATGATCGTTTAAATTTGTCTCATTTTACTTATCACAACTTAACATTTTATTTAACTTTATGTGGGCTTTTTCCATTACTTAACCAGCAAAAACAAAACGAGTTAGTCTTTGAGGCGGAGGTGTCAAAGTAGCCACGTGACGATAAATCATACCTGCCTTTGTTATATCTTTGATTGGCTCAAAGCTTTGGAAAATCATCACAACTATGCAGTCGAAATTAATAAACAACTTGTGCCATTGGTATCAGTAGCTGGCTTGCCATGTGATGGTTCCATAAAAATGAAAAATAAGGCTGGTTGACCTGCTTGTTTTTAATATCGTTTAATTTATGCTAATTTACTTACATCTTATTTGAATAATTTATCCTGTCACTAACGCAACTAACCATGCACTACGTTCTGAATTTCACGCCGCCAGCGTTCCACCAAGTTCTTCATGACGTCACTGTTAAAAGCGGCCATCATTTACGGCTCCAGTGCAAATTATCATCACTCCCCACCCACCCCCTAACGGTAGCCTGGACTAAGAACCAGCACTGCATAGAAACTCGCGACAATATCACGCTAGTTAACGACGGATGTACACTGGCGTTGGACATCGCGCCAACAGAGACCGTTGACACAGGCCACTACAAGTGTTCTGTCACGTGCGGGTCACGCCGTATCATGTGCTCAGCTTATCTGGCCGTGTTAGGTAAAAGGAATTGACTTTGACCCAGGCCCTTTGCGGCTGAGGGTCACATGACCTTCCTCGTGCTAAAATTATGGGCTACAATGTAAATGCATACCTGCAATTGAAGGACGGTTAATTTTAAGGTGGTCAGTTTTGGGGTGTGTCTAATTTTGCATCCTCAAAGTCGTCTCTCCATTTCTGATATTTTAGGCGTTGCCTATAATTTTAGAGTGTATCGGGTCATGTGACCCACAGCTACAAAAGCAACTTCACCATTTATATTGTTAGAGTCAAGAAATTCAGGTTTTTTTTCGTTCATAAACATGCAGTCGCATGCAAAACGCATACCAGTGCCTTAACTGGTGTAAATTGTCTTGTCTCAGCCTTATTTTGGTGAAAAGCACCTGATTTTAATTAACTTTAAACTGCGATAAAAACAGTTAAACTGATCACGCCATAATATTGCACTAAGGGGCTGCGAGACGAAATAAAACTTTGTAATTCTACAGGTGTTCCCGAACCTCCTTCTAAACCTTTGGTCAAAGAAATGACCTCATCTTCGCTCGTGCTGCACTGGGAACCACCTCTGCTCGACGGTGGAAAGCAAATCTTAGCCTACACGGTGGAGTACAAGGAGACTGGGGTGAGCGTGTGGCAGGCCGCTGTGCCATTTGTGGCGGGAAATAGCACGTTGATTGACGACTTGACGCCGGGCGCCACATACCAGTTCAGAGTCAGTGCAAACAACGAGATCGGCATCAGTCGTCCAAGTCCTATCTCCGACTCTATAACATTAGACGCTGAAAGTGGTAAGTGTTACGTAGTTAATCCATTTCCAGACGTACAAATAATTAACACTTAATGACTGGTCCCAAGGGTAATAGGGAATTTTGTTTTCACTCTTCTCCAAGGGACCAATCTTTAAGTGTTTTGTTATACAGCACAGGCCAAGTTCAACTAAACGCTCTGATCACCTGCAACAGAGGTCAACATTACGCTGGTAACGGTGAACTGTTTCCCGTTTGACGTCATAGTTTTAGCAAAGTTGCCCACTCGTGGCATTCATTGTTAGATGTCATGTGACCATGAACTAGCCAATGAATGAACGCGCTGTAGCATGAATAACGCCATCTATATAAATGCAGAAATATTGATCAACTAATTGAATGTGACTGAGAAACTGTCAGGTTTGAAACCTTCAAACAAATCAACTGTTTTGACCTGGTTTGATTTCGGTTGGAAAAGTTGATTATCCAAGCCAACTGAAAATGTCCCACACACGGCGCCCCTAACACTTTTCTGTAAAACTATATAGACCTTTTCTTTTGGGATGTTTCCTTCTCTCTGTCACTTCACAGACAGGAGGAAAGAATGTAAATTAAATTGACCTTGAGTTTCGTTTATTTTTATTTGCCTTAGGTGATCTATTATGCTTCAACAATTAAATAATCCTCTCTCGATAAACCTTGTAAACATAGATTTTTAAAATCCGGGTTTTTTTTAACAAACTTAAACCTAACTCTCATCTTTATCTTGCTCTCTGTTACTCTTTTCAGAAGAATCAGCTTAAACGTCTATCAACACCAGCTTTCTACGTACTTCCACAGATTTAGAATATTTAGCCACTTAATAAAGCTCGCCTCAAAATATTTCCAACCCTTGTAAAGACTACAAACGTTGTAAATTAACTGTTATTTATACTCTAAATTGCTATATTGTTGTATAAACTTGTAATAGTTCTATAGAACGTACGCTTTGGTAGAAATAAAACATTAAATGTTAGGTAGTTTGGAATTTAAAGCGAATAATAGTGCTGATAACCAGCCATTGACTACCGTTTTTGAGAAATAGCTTTGTCATTAGGGCTCAAAATATACAATAATAAAAATAAAACCTCGAATCCTGTGATAAAAGAAATTGCTCGTCCCTCACATGATCTGCTGGTCAGCTATAAGTCACGTGTTGGCAGAACCTAGACCAATCACAGACCTCTTTGCAACGGTTTTATCACGTGCATGTGAAAAATGAATGACAGGTCGTGCGGGCACAGCCTGTTATTCTGCTTTAAGATCCGATCTTATTGGTGTTTTTGTCCCAGAAAATGGCTATAATTCCTAACAGTAAAAATCGCTTTTAATCATTGTAAGATCTGCTGGCTTTAAAGTGTAGTTATTTAATATAGCTTTACTTGCAGGACTGTTGCAATTTGGTGAAGTTTCTGATTAACTTTGATATCTCCTTGGTATTATTTAGAAAAGTCTATTTTGGGTTCCCATTTCTTAGCCAATCAAAACTGAGCTAGTCTGAGTGACGTGGACGTGCGAGAACTTTGCTCTTTTATTGGCCGAGAAATTTGGGAAACCAACAAAAATGGTATTGATGGTTCTAAACTTTGGTAAACCGAGACAATTCATTTCCTTTATTATTGATCCTTCAATTCTCTTAATAATTTTAAAATGTGTTAAATGAAAGGAACATCTTTTTTGGATACAATCAAGTCTTTTGCTTGTGAAAAATGAATTAATGAAAAATGAATTGATGAAAAATTAAATATAAACGTCTCGTTTTAAACTGAGATCAACGTTTTCCTTAGCTACAATCGATTCAAACATGTAAAATGAGCCTCCATTGCAGAATGAGCTCTTTGTGTTGTGCTTGACGTTTGGAATGAAATTATTTTGATAGTTATTTATTTTAATTTATTATACTGAATCACAATGCAGTAGCTCTTCTGCCTAGGGGGTTAAACTTGATTATTTTTTAACCTTTGGAAAAACTAAAACAAAACAGTGCTAGTAAACTATGCTTAAACTGATTTACTTGTGTTCAACAATTATGTGTAGCTGCTAAGTAGAAATAAAACAAAGTGAAGAGCTCAAAGCGAGTTATCTTGTTGTCGTTTTTGTTCATTGATTAACCTCGACTTGGGATTTTCATAATGAACAAACCCCTAACAAGTAGTCGAACTAACTTAACTAGATTGATAAACAATTGCTATTGCTAAATAGGTTACCAACGTTTGTCAAGTACTTCTTTGTTTGCTAAAAAGCTACTTTTCTCTTCTTTTTCTTCCTAAACAAACTTTGTGTACCTTACCTCCACGCAAGGGGTCAAAAAAACGAACAAATGTTCGTGGTCCATCTGTGAACTGCTTTGGATTAAGATCAAAGTGTGAATGTACCACATGGATGTATCAAATAAATTCATTAGTCCGGTCAGGAGTCTCGTGCTGCCACTTGGAACTAGAAATCCCTTGGACTTTTAAAGTAACAGAAAACTGTTGATCATAATGCCCTTGGCTAGCCATACAAAGGTAGTGTTGATGAATGATAAATATCAAATGAAAACAGAGCATCTAAAGTCCTGGTTCTGTCTAAAAATTAGAAGTGATGTATCAAACACGACAGACCGTGTTTGACCACATTTCCAAACACCGAGAAGAGAGTTCAAAATACGACGTGCACCGTAGCATTTTTGTGCAACTTTGAGGTCTTAATCGAAACTAAAACTCAAGGGAAAACAGATAAAAAAACTAAAAAATCTATACTAATTATGGTTTCCTTTGTGAGTTTGAGAAGTTGGAGTGTAAAATACTCTAGGGTTTCTAATTCAGCTTTAATAAATGTTTCAACTTCTTCATCGTTCATTTGAACCTTAGCGTCCCATACCTTTGCATTTGTCCTAGTTTTGAGCTGCTCTTCTGATTTCCAGAAAACGTTTCACTAACATTTGGTCGCTGTTTCAACACGATGTTCACGTGCGGGGAATGAATGTGAAAGATGATTTTCAAAGACACAAGCACTTCATTTAGTGACTCGGAAAGACCATTCTCCCCCAGCCCTCGTTTTCCCGACCCCACCCCCCTAGTGCGTGTGGGAGGCGTGGTGACCTTTTCGTTAGTGAGCTCGACTCCGGATCAAGCGGCCTGGGTTCGAGCCCTGGCTGGGTTACATTGCGTTGTGTTCTTGGCCAAGACACTTGACTCTCACAGTGCCTCTCTCCACCCAGGTGTATAAAAGGGTACCAACGAATTTAATGCTGGGGGTAACCCAGTGAGGGACTAGCATCCCATCCAGGGAGGAGTAGAAATATTTCTAGTCGCCTCGTGCTACTGAAACCGTGATACGCTCCGGCCTAATGGCCCACATGGCTAATATGCAGCTCATCCTTTAACTCCTAGTGCGTGACGACACGCGGGAGGAAAATTTATTGTTCGGTTTTAAACACGCTCTCGTTGCCTTGACTGTCCTTAAAAGTTGTTTCCTCTATTCCACCTTTTTAGACGAAGATAAGAAGAAAAAGACGTGTAAGAGAAAACAGCGCTCCAACTCTCAAAGAGAACCTATTGTTTGGAAAACAGACATCGAGGCTTTTTATAACATTTACGCTGAGTTAGGAAGGTATGTTGGACTGGTCGTGAAAATTGATTGACCTCTTCAGAAGGCGGCTTCTCACAAGATGCAAGCATCAGTGCGGTAGACTAAAAAAGCCTCGCCGAGGTTAATTTATCCCGAAAGACGGACAGCTTTCAGTTAATTTTCCGCTCATCAAGCACCGAGTCACATTTGCTGCTTTCAGCTTATTCCCTTTAGAACGTGTCTAGTTTGTTTCCCGCGCTTTCCACGAGTTTCAGTTTTTCCCGCGCTTTTCACGGCTTACAGCCTATCCCGCTTTTCACAGGTCTCTTATTTTCCTTCGCTTGCCAGTGTTTCAATAAATAGATGTTTCCTTTTACGGACTCTGATTTGTGTTTGTTTACTCTCCTCTCAGGGGCCGGTTTTCTGTTGTAAAGAAAAGCGTTGAAAAGGCAACAGGAAATGAATATGCCGCGAAATTGGTCAAGAAACGAATGGTGGGCAAAGACGAAGTCGAAGATGAAATCGCTCTTCTCAGAAGACTCAAACATCCAAATTTGAGTTGCTTTATCGACGCCTTTGACACTCCGAAAAACTATGTAGTAATAGTTGAACTTTTAGCAGGTGGTCGGCTGTTCGACCATCTTGTTGTTATGGACAATTTAACAGAGAAAGTTGCTATTGGTCACGTGAAGGAAATACTCGATGGCGTTCAACATCTCAGAGATCTCTCTATTGTGCACCTCGACTTGAAGGTGAGGCTATGAAAGAGGAATGCTGGTTTTATAGCAGCTTTGGTATTGTCTTTGTAGTACTAACGTGTGACGTTTTCTTTTTTTGTTTCTTTTAGCCTCAGAATCTTCTTCTAGATAGTGGGCCGTTACCAAAAGTCAAAATAATTGATTTTGGCTGTGCGACTGACATTTCCGATTCAGAACCTGTAGTGAAACAAGTGTTTGGAAATCCGGAGTGTTCAGGTAAATGTAGTCCTCTTATTTGTTTAAAGGAATTCAGCTTTTGTCGTCCAAGTAGAGCAAACCAACAGCAAAATAAAAGTGCTGGTCCATAGCTTTTATTTGAATGGTCACACACTAGGGTTTTGTAAACAGACTAAAAAGTTAGAACCACCTTGTACAGCATAATAAACAGTACCACATGAAAGTACTGCTCAATAGCTTTCATTTGAATGGTCATATCGTTAAGTTTCATACACAGGCTTAAAAGTTACAACCACCATTATCTCTTGACACCTAGCACACTGAAATAAACTGCTTTTTCTTTTCATCAGCTCCAGAACTTGTAAACAGAAAAGCTGTAGACTTCACAACAGATACGTGGTGAGTGCTTTCACCTTAGATCTACTACGAGTTATTGTGTTGTTCTGAATTTTGTTTTTCTTTTTGTCAATCGTTCGTATTATTTACAGAATTTGTTCTCTTCTTTCATTGCAGGAGTATAGGAGTCATTACCTACGTCATGTAAGTACCACCAATGTTTCTTACAGTTATTACCTGCGTCATGTAAATTGTCTTATGTGACCTCTTCCTTATGATTGGTCGGTATAGAGCTCAACATCAAAGCTTCGATTTTTTTCAAAAGTTAAAGAAATTTGAAGCGTTCTCTTCGACCTTCGCCATATTGAACAGAAAAGCCATTTATGGACCATTGCATGGAGCTCTCATGTTAAGTCTTTCTGAATCCAAAACGTTTAGTTCTGACATCTACTTGTATTTGCTTGCAGATTAAGCGGAGTTTCGCCATTTCA
>OMLO01000540.1_pt1 | contig 25000 bp, 16 predicted proteins | sample 1674811 | NCBI WGS metagenome assembly OMLO01 (sample SAMN06265003, study PRJEB25207) | coral metagenome | isolation source: Coral host | place: Mexico:La Bocana,Puerto Morelos, Mexico | collected 2008-11-13
CTCCTAGCCGCTTCATGCTACAGAAACCGGGGATAAGCTCCGGCAGCTATGGTCCACTAGGATCGAAAGGCTTCATTAACGCTCGGAATGATTCATTCGCCGTCGTTAGGGCGATTCCAACAATCACTAGCTGAAAACTGCTCGAAGACGAATTTCACGAGTACAACAAAAACAAATACGATTGGTATTAACGCTCGGAATGATTCGTTCGTCGTCGTTAGGGTGATTTAAACAGTCACTAGCCGAAAAAGCTTGAAAACTGCTCGAAGACGAATTTCACGAGTGCCGTGAACACGACCTATGTTTTGTCTCCAAAACAAGCTGGTCCTGTCTTAATTAAAACAACATTTCCCAGTTTTTGTCTTAACCAATGACCATCTACTCCAGTCAAGTTAAGACAATATGGTTACCATGTCTGTTTCAAACAGGAGCCTCTGTCCTACTGTAAAGGGTTAAAAATGAGGAAAATTGGTTCTATTTGCATAATAGAAAACGTCAATATCTCTAAAACGAAAAAAAGATATTCCAAAAAGGAAAATGTCATTATTATTCTTTTTTGAAAAGCCTGTCAAATAAGCTGCAATTATTTTTCATGTCATAGGCACTTAAAAAACTAAAACTAAAAATCAAACTAAAAAGCCAATCGATTCGTAATTGTGGCTAGAATGATTTTTACCCGCAAACTGTCTGTTAGTGGACCCGAGACCACTTACCTTATCAAGATCTCGCTTGTCAAATCGCCGAGCAATTACGACGAGCAGCAAATAAAATCCAAACAACAGACAAACAACTAACAGAACAACAAAATTCTTGCTGAGGTCAGCAGAAAGCACTTTGGTAAAGTCAATTGGATTTGGCGCCACAACGAAGTCACTGGCGAATGACGTTAGATGGTTGCACTGGCAGTGAATGATCTCTGGATTCGTTTTGTCTCCGACCTGTGGAGAAACATGAAAACATTACACTTATCCTGAGACATGTTAAGTAAAGCCTCACTTCACTTGATGAACTTCTTACTAGTTATACGAATGAAACACCAATCTCCTTTTTCACCATTAAGTTTTCATTTCTTCGTTAAATTTAAAGTGGATGCGAGGCAATTTCGGCCTTGTCTCACTCACGTTGGACTATGTTAAGACTCAAATAAGCAGATAACCGTGAAACTAGGCTAATGAAAAGCGTTCACATGTGGCAATGTGGTTACAACGTGATTAAATTTCAGTTTTGAAGCTCGTGGTAGTTCGTGGCAAGTGGTTTTATTGCGCAGATGGGAAAAAGATGGCATAGCTTCACCGTCGGATACATTTTTATGGAAAGCATAATTCTTACACTGATTTAATATGCGATAACTGCATAAGGCCCTTATCTGTGCGTTAAACAATTAACGAAAGAGAGTTTGTGGACTGATTTAGACCAGTTGGAACAGAAAGAATGAGGGAGGCAGCGTGGCCGAGTGGTTAGGGCGCCGGACTTTGAATCCGGAGGTCGCGGGTTCCAGTCCCGCTCTGACCACTTAGCTGGAGTTTTTTCTTGGTAGACACCAGTTCAACTCCTCGGCCACGTTTGTAAATAACCAACTGGTCTGCCTCCTGCCAGTTGGGATTCTTAACCATGTTATGTTCATTTGCATTATTTGTTTCATCATTTGTTTCCATTGGCCCTGAAAAGCCCCGTTGAGGGAGTGGTCAAGTAAGGTATTTAATTTAATTTAATTTTAATAGAATAATCATTTCGCAGGTGGTTTAAATGGCTCTGATGGTTCCTCCTTCCATACCACCAAAGAGTACCTCACCCGGGGATTGTCGGCTTACATTACGTAGCGTTTGTCTTGCCTAACAAAAACAAGGTCACAAACAAAGACGGAAGCAACAAACACAACAACAACAATGCCATCATCAGCATCAGCATCATCAACGTCGTCGTCGTCGTCATCAATGTTAACAACAACAGCATTTATAACAACCAGAACACACTGTTGCACACTTGCCTTACATCCCTTGTTAATCCAGTTTTCCGAATCCTCATCCCAGTATAAACAGTTTGATGAGAACACTCGCATGAAATAGTGTTCTGTATCATTGGAGTTGAAAGTGTTGCCTTGGAAGTCTTCATTGGAAGGCCTAGTATTATACTTTTGTTGTGATGGAGTGGTCGGCTTCGGTGGTGGAGGTGGAATAATGACGCATGATCTTTTCATCCGCCCGCTCAATGTTCTGCAAGCCGCGGGAATATCGAGAATTTCTCTGCGCTCGCGCGCTTCGGTCGGTGAGCTTGTTGGTAGCTCTTCTTCTCTTTCCGGTTCTGGTTCTGGTTCCTTGTAATAAACAGCTGGGAGAGAAAGATAACTGATTAAACATGTGCCAAATTATACGTATCGCGGAATCACGTAAGTTCGTTGCAAAAGAGAACCTCGTGCTTAAGCGTGGGGAATTCGTTCAGTACCCTTCTCCACCCAGCTGGGTATATGGAGGCGGTGAATTTAATGCTGGCCAGGCACCCTTATGATGGACTAGCATCCCATCCAGGGGGGAGTAGAAATACTCCTAGTTGGAGTGCTAACGACCGACACCTTAATTCAGCGGAGGAATGATCAACATTTATTTTCTCTCTTTACAAAGTTGAAGAAAATAAAAATATTCACCAACTACAGTAGTGACCCCGCCTTATGATCAGCCGGTTAATACGGCCACATCGTGTTATTGCGGTTCAATAATAATAATAATAATAATAATAATAATAATAATAGTAATGATAATGATAATAACAATAATTTTAAATTTTTAGAGAAATATAAGTGATAAATATTATTATTATTTTAATCTAGCCCGAACAAAAGGTCAGTGGGTCTTAATTTAAAAATCTCGTCTGATACAAGGCCGTATTAATGGGATTTCCACTACGTACTATATAAACGATAGGTGTAGTTGATGTACCTCCAAGGTTTTATCACGCTGACATTACAGATGAAGGCCAAATATTAAGAGAAAAATTAGATTTTGGTCAAAAGAAATGGTTTTCTTAGCGGCTAAGCTTGCTAAAGAGGCAAGAAATGGAACTTAAGGCCGGTTCATGTATTTTGAATATTTGGCTATATATCTGGTAGGTTCCAGTTGTAAGTGTTCTCTTTACTTACATGTTGCATTCCATTGTGGTAGACAATTCCAGTCAGTATGTGTGAAATAAAATGCAGAGGCACCTACCTAAATAATACGTCCCTTTCTCCTTTACCATGCTGTTGCTAATAGAAACGAGGTGCGGGTCTCTAAGGCAATCCCTCTTCAAGTCAATCACCACAACCTCTTGCCCAGTCTGTGTGGAGTTCGTCGCGGACGAATTGGTCGCATTGTTCGCCCCACTTCCCGCGGAGGAATTGGAAACTACTCTGGACACATTGGTAAAGGAGCAACTGCTGAAGTCCGGAACTGTCCAGTTATAGTCAAACGTTTCAGTGGTTGGCCTCTCGTCATAACGCAATAGGACAGTAAGGTTTCCTATGGACTCATTTCTAGGTCGTACCTGAATGTGGACGGAAAAATTTGAAGAGTTCACCTGAACAGTGTGATACTGAATGTAAGCTTTGTCTCCCATGGGAATCACGTAGAATTCTTCTTCTTCAGGCAGGTCACTTGCGTTACGTGGTACGTAGATGTCGACGTAGCTACTGAAGTGGGACGTGGGCAGGGGCCTCCCGTCTTTGTCTTTGAGTGTGAGGCTAACTGCATAAGAATTCACTTCTTTGCTGGTGTTGGACCAAGTATACACGTTCTTGGGGATAGAGTTCATCTGAGGGAGCCAAAAAGTCGAGTTAACGACAAATTTGAGTATCGCGGGCAAATAATGAGAGGCGATATGAACTATCATACGATGGGAAACTGAACGTACTAAACCATAAAATCATTCCGGTGTGCAAGTTATCAGCCAAGCGTTCATCCCATTGATAATGATTGGCAAGAATGCAACGAAAAACACTAACATAACGCACAAACAAACAGATAAAAGGAAGGAAGGAAAGGAAGAAGGAAGAAAAATGACAAGGAAAGAGAGAATAAATGATGAAAGGACACTAAATGACTGAAATGGACACTACTACGAAAAATGAAAAATAAAGAAGAAACAGTCCTATAAAAGTGAGAATTTCAGAAAAACTATCTAGAACGCACCTCGTGCGTAACCAAGTTCTTAACCGATTTTTCAGTCATTAAAATTAGCCACTAATCATTTGTTCTTTAGTCAAACGTACCTGTATTTTTACAGTTGAGTACTTTTCTGTTCCGTTTGAATCATACTTCAGCCCCATTTGTTCCTGTGTTGGTAATTTAAACGAAGTGTACCTATCTGAAATAGAGGAGCCACCGACCTTCGAATAAAAGGATTTCTTCACAGTGAGGTTAAAATCGCGTGTTTCGATCAAACTAGAGGGCTCTCCAGCCACCATATTGTCCATCACGACATCTGCTAAGTTGTCACTTATTGCCAACAGTTTCAGCGTTCTATTTCGTGCCTGCAAGTGAAGATAAGACGCTGTAAGAGCAGAATCATTCGCTGGGGCTTTTCATTACTACATCACGAGATTGGCCGAACGAATTCGCGCCACTTTTTCATCCAACCAGAGGTAAGACCAAAAGTAATCGTGATTCGCTTGCAGAAATTTTTCCAAGCTTCGCGTCAGTCACAAGCTAGGTTTTCCCTTAAGTTTTGATTCGTTCACTGTATTTTCTGTGTCCTTTGTGATTGGCCAAAGTGACTGATTACTTTGGTCTTGATTTTACTGCAGCAAATGTATATAAAACCGCTCTTTTTGCGTTTGTCGACACGTATTAACAAGAGGAGCTGCTAAGGGAAGGCGACTCAATGAGAGGAATAATTTGATGTATGAGTGACTCTGATCGACGTAAGTCGTCACACTGTGTAACCTATTTTGAATACCTTACACTTAATTTGATAATACCCACCAATAACTTCTTTTTATTTAACATGATTTTTATCTACATATGTATTTTCACGTGTAAATTGTCTAAAGCCAGCTGGCACGTCCTTGAGTGAAATCCACCCTTGTCATTAGGGATAGAGTTCGGGGGGTTCGGTCTAACGAAGTCACCGATAGTAAAAATACTTTCATTTTACAGTAGGATAATAGCGGAGCTCCGGCGGAGCAATATAAATGTAGGAACAAAGCCACATGCATACATGCATAGAAAACGAAAACCATGCAAATCTTCTTTCGCGGTCAAAATGGCTAGTGGCATGGAGCGCGGGCGCGTGCGCCTTTAGACTACGATGACATTGCATAACAAAGCGGCCACATTCCAACGAATACCAAGTTACACAGCCTTGGTTTACAGCGTACATCTTTGATATTGGACATTCATGTTATGGTCAATTGAAATATCTCGGGCTAAGTTTAAGAGTTCATCGGGTAACATGTTTTTTCGAAGTTGATTGTAAATTGGATCGGGGGCTCATGTCAGGTTAACTTGTTGAAATCTGGGCCAGGTTGTTCGGAAGCAGTTTAACGCCAAGATTAAAAGTTAACCAATGTATCTTGTATGGAAATATGTTTCACTGTTTGTGTTTTGTGTAGTTTAAGACTGTTCAAACTTAAAATAGAAGGCCAAAAATATATAGAATATAAACGTGACTGCAAAGTTACAAAGCTCAAATCCAAATCCTTGGGCTTTGAACCACCCCGCCTGGGAGCTCCACTTTTGGGCTTGGCTTAATTTATATGTCAATGAGGTTGAGCTGAGAATGGAAAACATGGCAATAGTAAATGCGAAAAGAATAAAACAAAGGAATGGAAACGAATTCTGATAACTTACACTTTCCTTAACCGAAACGACCCCACTCTTGGTCGAATTACCGGTATAACCGGTTATATTTTCCTTTGAGTCAGTAGCGTCAACATCTGCCAAGGAAGCTGAAGACTGAAGTACATTTGCGATTCCGCTCAGAATCGAACTGACAGTATCTTTGACAACCATGAAACCCACGTTGTTGTGGGATTCTCTCTTTAATACTGAAGCCATCCGCTGGAAAGAGCTGAAAGCCAATTCCTGAAGAAAGAAAACATAAGAATCTTTTGTCATGTGCCATACATTAGAATTGTACGCTGGACAAAACTAAGATTATGATTACCATCTCAGGCCCTGTCCACCGGAGTAATATGTAAAATAGAGGTTTCACTCTGAAAACGCATCAAATGTTTCCACAATTCGCTAGAAGAATTCTAGAATGAAGGTTTGATTCTAAAACGTATCAAATGTCTACTGTCCACACATTGCCACACATGTGAAAATGGAGGTTTCACTCTGAAAGCACTTCAAATGTTTTTCGTTCACACAACGCCGAAATTCTGTTGAAAACGCAACAATAACCGGTCATTTTTGATTTGTTTTTGGGGAAAACTCGGGATAAGAAAATAATTATTGTGATGCTTTCGAAAAGCTCCGTTTTCCAAATGTTTTCCGTCCACGGGCTAAAGCGTAAAGCTGCCTTTTTCAAATTCCTCCGGTTTGAAGAACGTTTTCGAAAAGCACCGTTTTCGTGACAGATTAGCGTGCCGGATTAGCGTGACGGATTAGCGTGACGGATTCGTGTGGACGGTAGGCCTAATCGTACAAATAAAGCTGTGTTTTGAAATTCTTCGTGCGGCGGAGCCTTGACTGACCTGAGCTTTGGTTTCCACTTCAGATTCCACTTCAGTTGCCACATCAATGGTTGACGCTATCAGTTTGATATGCTCCACGGTGGACATTTCAAATTCTGACATATCTTTGAGAATCGCAGTACGAAGCTAAAAAACAAAGGAAGGAAAATAAGACGCTACTTTTGTTCCACGAGACAGACGACTGCATGACGACTTATACGTACTCATTGATCATTGATCAATAATTTTTAATTCAATAATTATCCACCGACACTCAGGTGAATAATTGTTTTAGTATATACCACACAAGCTGAATAACTAGCTGACCAAAGCGTAACTTTACTTGTTTAGAGTAACTTTCTAGTGATTGTTTCAGGCCTACGGGCAAATAAGCAGACAAGGTCTGGGCGAGAAAAGTGAATCGAAACTCACAAATTTTGCTTCCGGTTCAAAATATCGAACCTGTGCAGATCTACAAAAACCTTTTACTAGTGATCATTGTAAGTTTCACAAACCTCTACTCGTGTGTCTCTTGATTTTTTTTCCTCCGCTGCTTCACTTTCCGTCAGGTTTTTTTGAGCGGCCTGCCTACCATTGTAGTTCAGAATCGAGCCAACAGCATTGATGATTTCTACCATTTCTGGGAGGTCCCCTCTTTTCAATGCTTCTTTTAACAAACCGTCCTCGCCACTGATCAGTTCACTGAGCTGGTCGTTGGTGAAATCTGTGGGTTTCACCTTTTTGCAACGAAAACAAACACTTTTATTAAGTTTAGCTAAGCTACGCGACAGGTTTCTGCATGCCAGTTCAGTAAAGGTGAAAAATCCCGAGAGACGTAGTAAGTCAGTGACTAGTTACCTTTTTCTGGCCCTTAGCATACAAATCCTCCTAACCATTGTTAAAGTATTGCCCATGAAACAGCAAGAATCCTAGACTTCACTTGTGGAAACAAAAACATTTACAAGATGGCGTACCACGTGAACCACAGGAAGAAGCTATGGCCAGTCCCTTGGCGTATGAACGCGCATACTGTGACAACCATTTAAGATTATATCTTATAAAACTCGTTGGGAGAATTTCATTTTCTATCGAGACATCAATAACTTGTTACTGAGAGAATCGGATCTGGTTAATAAGACACGTAATGTTTGTATCACAGTCCTTTGAACTCTACAAGCTCCTGTCGCATCTTCCTACCTTAACTTCAAGTTTCTTTATAGCGGAGGCACCCAACCGATCGCTAATACGAATATTGAGGGTCAGATTAAAGTCGTTGTTTTCGTGTCCCATCGGAAGAACCACCGCCGGCGCAATCGGTTCACCCGACACGTAGAACACGGATGCCTGTACGTAGTTAATGTATGAAAACTGGTATGTCAGCGGTTGGTCTGGATCTTCCCACCCACTGCAATTTATAGTAAATGAAGTATTCATGGCTCTTCCAATTTTTGGTTCAACTTCACACGTCCCTAGGAATAATTTTGCACATGGTCATGTTAGAAATGGTCGTAGGTGAATGCTTTATGCTGAAATTTGTAGAAAACACTTAACTCGCCTTTCCCGACAGGTTGCTAAATTGTTTGGGAAAGCGTTACTGGATTTATAATGAAATAACGAAGTGATTCTGTAGAAGAAATATCGGCTGATAGAAGCCCCGCTAAAATTTGACGTTCTCAAAACAATTGTTTGTTTAAGAACATCAAATTTCCAAGGGGCAACTATCAGACCGAGAGTTCCGAGACATAAACACTCTATTGTCTTCGGCGCTTCAGTTTAAAAGTACGCTGAATTATTTTCAATTTTTTTTTAGATAAAAGGTGTAAATTTGAAAAAGAAAAAGGAGACTGCATCTTTCAATAATTTATTTTTCACGGACGAGTACTATCCATCAAGTTATTTCCCTCAGACGGGCATTACAAGTCTTTACGCCCATGAACACTATCATGTCGTATGATCAATTTAACCAATAAGAATCGGACAAAATTATATTATTTATTTACCGTTTTCGGGTGGCGAGTTTGTAACAAAGGTATGTATATATTCCCCATATTGGCCATTTCGGCGATAGGCCTTAAAGAATACGGTGAATCTAGTATCTCTTGGTAGCACATCTTCTTTAAATGCCAGATTCAAAGAGTTAATTGGTGTTGTTGATATATCCTTCAGATTTGTTATGGCCTCCATATTTTCTGTATCAGTAGGGTTAATGCCCAGTTCTTTGTGGCGAAAAAGCTCCCAGGAGAATGTGAGTTCCCCATAGCAGACTTTACAAAATCCCTCCAAAGGGAGCTTTTGGTCGATGTTGACCTTTAAAGGGCAGGAAGGGCTACAACTGAAAAATTTTAAAACAAGATGGTTAGTAATATAATACCAAGTTATGGCCTGCGTACCAAGAGCGTTTTTCCGCATAAAAAGAATCGACGAAGCATGGGGTGGTAGGGCGAGTGAGTGAATTGCCTGCAAGTCCCGCGCTTTTTCCTGATTGGTGCGGTGTGGTCATATTAATTGAACAGTGTATCAAATTCACTCGACCGTGACTTGCACAACGATTGCTACCTAGCGCCGGAGTATCTCTGGAAGGTCTGTATTAAGGAGCTGAAATCTCTTCAGTTATCAGTCAAATTCTATATAATTATGAAACAACTAAATTGAAACTGGCGTTTTCACGAGACTGTAGCAAACGTACGGTAGTCAAATACTTACGTCACTTCCACTTCAGGGGGGTCACCAAAGGTGATTTCCAGCTCTTGTGTGTAGACAGCTTTTTTCTTACCGAAGGGATTTTCGGTAACGAGGACGAGTGTGACGACGTACCTAAAAATATAACAATTAGTTACAAATAAAAAACATCAGGCCTCAGTTGTTTGAAGGCTTGGTAACGCTGTTCCGCGGATAAATCGCTATCCAGAGGGCAAGTGTCAACAAAACAAACCACACTACACGCTGGATAGTGACTTATCCGATGGATAGCGTTATTCACTATTCGAACAACCAGGGCCAGAACTTTAGCTTGAGATTTAAATGAGATGATATAGTTATAAAGACATAAAGACATGCAGTTACTAGGTTGACCGAGGCTTGCAGCCTTAGTTTATATCTCAGTGTAAAAACAATATATCGGCTGATCAGAATCAAGTGACTATATTGCGGGCTCAGGCTTAGAGCTCATTGAGATGACGTGCTTTTTTTTAGTTGATTCGAAATTTTTACAATCTTGGAAAAACTTATGATATATGCTATAATTGATAGTCTCCTTTCTGTTAAGTTTTTAACCGAACAAAATATATAAGGAAATCACACTCCAAGTACGTTTCTGGCCGTTTCTGGAAGTCTGTCGGACAGCAGCAGTTAAAAACAGTTATTTTCCATCATACTTACGTGTCATTCTCTGACATTCCCCGCCTTGAATCAAGAATTGCGAGAGATCCCGTGCTAGCGAGGCGCCCTTTTCCCGTTTTGAAGCATCCTCCACGATTCTGAAGAAACAAAACACATAGTTTGTGCCCGCTCAGAGACATTCACATTTCTGGGACAATCATGGTAATGTAACGTTCCTTCAGGGATTCCTCCGTGAACAAAGCAAACAAACTGCAGGCACGGAATCAATCTTTTCAGACCAGTTTTACTGTGGATTTGATTTCGATGCTGTCCGATGGCTGTGAAACACAAAACATTCTAACCAATGTTAGCCTGACTTACAAGGGTGACTGCTATCAACAACAACAACATCAACAGCCATTTATCTGAACTCACACAACTTATAATTATAAGCATCGTTAAACTATACTTTACAAATGTTAGCAGAAATCAATGAAATAAAGTTTCGTTTTGCCTGTTGTTATGGTCAGGAGTTTTCAAAAATACTGAATCATTTCAAAGTCACCTAATTGAGCTTGTTAATCGTAACATCGTAGGTGTTTGCTGATTTACTGTCTAGACTTTGCCCTTCTTGTCACAAGCTTAACTCACCCTTCTCCCTTCAGATGTTTCCAAGCTGAAACAATCATTTCCACACCCTCCCCCACTGGGTTTGTAGCAGGCTATAAAAGGAACGAAACTTTTTGTCTACCTTAATCCTAACCGAAAGTTTGATACAGTAGTATAAAAACTCAATCTAAAGGAAGAAATTAAATTTACTTCAGAAGTGTTGTGGATGCCGTCGCCATCAAGTTCTGGTATGGACACAACGCTAATAGCATCAAGATTTCCACTTATGTTAAATTCAGGTTCTGACGAGTTGCGACAAAGCCAATAGAAGATCGGTGAAGCATGCTTTAAAAGCGCAAAATCTGCATCCTTTGATTCTTCGGCATTTAACGTTATCTGGATAGAAAGAAGAGCAGGTAAAATCAACCGTGAAGTAGACAGTACAGGGGCAATTCGGGTTAATGACTAGTTACTCAGGTGTGTTAGTCCAAAGGCTACGCTTTAAGAGGTCAGGCGTTTGAACGACTATCATCAAACTGAACACACCATATTATGTTCTTGGAAAAGACATACAGCTCTCAGAGTACCTCGCTACTCCCAATGCTTGCAGGGCGTTATGATTACAAGATGATACGGGTATTTACATTTTTTTGGCTTGGCTTGGCTTGTCGCAAGTAGGCGCAAGTCGAGAACTTGCGTCTACTTGCGACTCCGTTTAACCAGGGGTTTGCTCTAACCCCAGTGGTGGCCTGCTCTGCAGTCAGAGGAGGCTACCATGGACGAACTTCCCATCCAGTGGCGCGAGGGGTTATTAACACCACAGTCTAGTCACTTCGAAGGTTTCCAGGATTAAGCCTAGGTCTTCTGAGCCACTTCTTGATGTTAACAAGTGACGAGGAATAAGTAATGACTCACTTGCAAATATGAGCATAAATGTTTATAATTTTTTCATAAAGATGCCCAAGTTCCAAACACAGCGAAGAGAGAAGAAGGAGGAACGGTTGAGCTCAATTACGGTATTTTCGGTTATTTTTGACCAAGTGCAAAATTACATTTAAATTGAAGAAAACCCGAAAATAATAGCGTACTTAGATGGAAAATCACCTAACAATTGATAATAAACCATAAAGGAACAAGGAAGCTTAAGGATGGAGAAGATTAACACAGATTACAAACGACAAATTTGGAACATGTCCGAACCGTGAGATACCTCCTTTGAAAGTCACTTAACGACTTTTAAGTTCTGTCAAGCCTTCAATCTGTAAGTGGCAGTATTGATATATTATATTTATCATTGACCGTAAGATTAAGTGGGTCCAGACCAGTCCTGTTGAGAGCAACGTCTGGAGTGACTCAGCGGTCCGATCCTTGCACGACAGTCTTCTCCGCAGGCGTTGCAGACAATTTAAGAGGCCGGATTGATCACGGTTTGAGATAAAATTTATCACACACTGTAACTTATCGTTTTGGTTTATTCAACTTACGTTTCTTCCAAACTTGTAACGTTTACGTGGGCCTCCATCCACAAACGCCTGCAGGGAATCCTTGGTATCCGTTGCCACCACGTGTATATAGGCAACCGCTTCACCGGAGACTCCCTCAACGCCCTCCATAAAGACGATAAAGACACACTTGTAGAACCCGAAATTAAGCCTTATCGCCGGAACATACAAGTCTGGCTGATTGCTAACCAGCACTGGCTCCGAAGGTTCCGCAGCTCGATAAATGACGGGATTTTTAGATATCTCGAAGATTTTCCATCCAAAACCCGTCGATTTTGAAGCCTCACAGTCAACGTCTATGTCGGTCTCGATTCTTATAGGCTCGGAGCGCTTCATCTTTGTCGCCGTGGTTAGATTTGGACTCACACCTAAGTAGAAGAACCAATGAATTACTTACTGTCTTAAATTGAGAGACGCGTACCCAATCCTGAGCATGAGGAATTTAATGCGCCAAAATTTCCCTCTTATTGGATCAATGAAATCCAACAAATTAGAGGTAAACTGTCTAAAGGTTCAACCAATCCGAAGCAAAAATCAAATTCCCCCTTTTTGTACCACATATTTATTTCTTCTGCCTTTTTCTCAAACTATGTTTGCTTTATTTCAGACCGTTAACACTATGGAGGATTTTAGAACTCCTTAATCACGCAAAAAAAAAACAAATAAAGCTAACAACAACAACAACATCGTGACTCACCCAGCAGGGTAGCGTTTGGATAGAAGCATGACAGCGCGACCGTGACAGATTTGTACTCGTGTGTAAGGCGTGACACAGTGTTGGTGGCGTTGACTGTTACCCAGAATTCGTCAATAGTGGAATACTTGTAGACCTGAATGATTGCGGTGATGTTATCAGCCTTCGTTTTATATATAGAATTTGGTGCAATGGACCGACAGTGGCTTCCTCCGAAGACAAACGAACTCTGTCCATCACCCATGTCCATCTTTACGCACGTTCGTGTGCCAAACCGAGTAAACCCAAGCCTGAAAGTGGTAGTCCTGTTCACCTTCACAGGCCGACCACCGTCATCAATAGTGAGGCCGAGGACACTTCTTTCTGTTTTAAGATGAAAGTGCACGGTGATATTACTCACCAGGTTGAACACTGTCACATTTGTCCAATACTCAGCTTCAATTTCTCCGTACTTGTGGGTGATGGTCGATTCGCTGGTATTCTGTTCCGTGCCATCATCAAACCTCCACAAGTACGTTAGATTTGTTCCCTTATCGGGCACAGCAGTAAAGTTTACTCGGTGTTCACTGGGGAAGATGTTTTTTTCGGGACCAAATCCATGAATGTTCGACCCGTAGTCACTTGTGGTCGTCCAAGTGTTGAATGACACATTAGTGACGTCATCCTGAATTATGAGCATAATAGAGTGATGTGCCTCAGAAACTTCATTCTGGGCTCGAAGCTTGACAAGATAAACACCTGGTAAGAATATGTTGCTGCCAGTGGTCATGAAAAAATCGCCGGTGTCTGTTTTAATTGAAGTATAATTGATCATTGTTCTTTCGGCCTCCAGATGAAAAGTAACATCGGTACCGTTTGCCATCGTCCAGTTAATAGGATTGTTCTGGCCACGAATCTTAGGAGATATGTGAGGTAACTCAAGATCTTTTATTGGCTTTTGTATAACTGCATACATAGTAAAGTTCTTCTTGCTGTTTCTGTTGGAACAGTTAACGTAAACTTCGTAGCGTCCCACTTCAGTGTAATTGTGATACGCTTTGAACTCCAGATTCGTAAAAGGGGTCCTGTCTAAAGTGACACCATCGGCGAAGTAAGTCAGATTGTAACAGCTCTTGCCAAAGAAGTCATAGCTGCCATCTCCGTAATCATAAAGACATTCAAAATCAGATCCCTCAACTAAAGACATCGTGAACTCCATAGTGTCACTAAGATTCGTGGCAGGACTGGTCACGCTGAGCCCGACCAGTGGTATTTCCGGTTTGCACACCATTACTCTGCTGTTCACCGAGAGGCTGCTGATGAAATTAAACGCTGTAACGTTCAGCAGGTATTCTCCGTGAGTAGTATAAGAGTGGTTTCCAATGGATTGACGCAGTGTCAGGTTTGTTTGGTCACCAAAATCGTACAAATATTGCGGATCTGTTCCGTTGACGCTAACGTGAACGCGGAGTGTCCCATTCACTTCCAGACATTTGGTGTCATACGTTTGCTATCGAGAAATCGAAACAAAGTTCGCGTTTACTTGTTAATTTAGGCGTCAACACAGAATTATGGCGTGATGAACATTCCATTAGATGTAAAGGAATAACGATCCTTTTTTTATCTTTGAGGGTTAGGGACGTATTTGATGTCTCACTGAGTTGATTTGCAAAGGTAATAAAAGACAGTTGCAGTAATTGAAATGGTTGACTTTTAAGGTCCGGTATTACAGCCAACATTTTCCTTCAACGTCCTGCAACATTGTTGCATTGCAAGTTGAAACCCTTTGTTGCGCGTATTGCCGCGTGCGTGACCAACTTGTCTCGCAGCACAATATAGTAAATATAGTGTTGCAAGTTGAGGCGACGTGATGCGAAAGGTAGGCTTGAGTTCTACTTTCTGCAACAAATTTTAGTTTTGTTGCTCGTATTATAAGTTTGAATTCAACACTTGTGATTGGCTGTCAGCGAAGCGCGGCTTCGTGGCAAATTAAAAAAAAACATGGCGGACGGAGAAGACGAGCTAGAAGCTGTGGAAGTAGACCAAAAACTCTCAGAAAGTCAGAAATTTGCCCTATACAAAGACCTCGAGCTCTCTAATTAACTGTTGAAAAACGTCCCTCTCCTCTCTTCGGTAAATCATGTCGCATGGAAACTCTTCGATTTAGTTTTCGAGGCCTTTCCTTGTTTTCACCGAGCAAACGGCCCGAAGCCAGGGCGGCAAGTGCTCTCTTTCGACAAAAGAAAAAGTTGAGCAGCCTCCATCTTTGTTTATACACAACTGACCATGCATACGCCCAGGATTCCGCAAATTTGCAATACTTCATTTTCTGCGAGACAAGTTTGTCACGCACGAGGTAATACGCGGAACAACAGATTTCAACTTGCAATGCAACAATGCGAGACAAGTTAACCGAAAATCTCGCCCGTATTACCGGACCTTTAATCAGTCGCCAACAACAATTCTCAATTGTTTTTCGTATTTGGTTTTTCTTCTGATTAGATGATTACCATGATATCCATCATATCAGGTCAGTGACACAATCGCAGAACACAACTTCTGATTAGGTTAGATGACTCCGAATTTTTGTACGGCAAAAGGGAAAGCAAATGATTTCAAAGCTCGTGCAGAGAAAACTGCGCTATTAGAGAATACTTGACCCATGGTTGGGTATACTGGTGTCGCCTGGGTTTGGAAATCCTAACCTGGTTTAGAAGAAAAAATACTCTAAAAAAACACCTTGTCTGGAACCGCATCCTCTATTTTAGGACCCAGTTATAAATAGCAAAGGCACTAAGGAGACAAACAAACAACCGTATCCTGTTTAGGACATGTTCCGACTATGTTTGGGACAGAGGCAAGTAAAATCGTATACTCTGCCAAATAGCGATACCCTATCCAGCAGTCCCCAAATATGCCAAACACAAGAGAAATCCCCCCCCCCCCCCCCCCAGGCTCTGTTGCAGAAAGAGCACGTTTATTGGAGGGTTCATTTGCTCACCTTAATGGTAAGATTCCTAACTGGATCCTGTACTTGTGCTGTGCTACTTTCTGTGAAGGAATCCAGCAAATTCTGTGCCTGGATCGTAACTTTGTACAGACCGGCCGTGCTGTAATTATGCCACAGGGAAATAACAAAAATGTCCAGTATATCGTTCACGTTAACGATCCACACAGATTCAGAACCGTCACCAAAGTTAACAGACACATTAACATTGCTCCCGTTTCTGATTTCGATGCCAATGTTAGTCGGTTGTCCCGTTTCCACCGGCGTAATGTTCTTGATGAATCCAAAACCATTGATTGGCGCAACCACCGTGATCTTAAAGTTGAGAATGGCCTCGGAGAAAAAGTTTTTAGCTACCAAGAGGACGCAGTACTCGCCATGGGAAGTATACATGTATGAGATAGTGCGGTTGGTAGTGTTATGTACCGTGGAGTTGTCACCATAATCCCACACATACCTGAAATACAAATACGTTTATCATCGCACTTTTTTCCTAAAACGATTAAAAATCAAGAGGGAATCAACTAGACGTTCGAGCAACAAGTGGACAAAAACTTTAAATTATTTTCTCGATTTGTCATGGGGAAATGTTTTCGGAGTTTTTTCAGGTAACTATCTATATCTTTAGGTTAAGAACATGTAAAAAGGACTGTAAAAAAAAAATGAATCCTTCGATCCTAGTGGACAATAGCTGCCGGAGCTTATCCCCGGTTTCTGTAGCATGAAGCGGCTAGGAGTATTTCTACTCCCCCTGGACAGGACGCTAGTCCATCGCAGGTCATTCCCCCGCAATTTGTTAGGTTTTCCCCAACAATTTACCGGTACCCATTTATACACCTGGGTGGAGAGAGGCACAGTGAGAGTTAAGTGTCTTGCCCAAGAACACAACACAATGTCCCCGGCCAGGGCTCGAACCCGGACGAGCGCGCTAACCATGAGGCCACCGCGCCTCCCCAAAAAAAAAGGACTGTAAAATACCAAAAATTATTCTGGTACAAAGGTTTTGTGCACTAAAAACTGAAATAGCTCAATTTTCTAACGGACTTCGTCTACAAAATGTTCTCTCACAATAAATACCGAGCACGATCGAGGATAAGAAATAAATGGGTACAGAGCAACGTTTCAGTTGATTCATCATCAAATGAAACGAAATTTTTCTTTACTCTTTTCTTCTTTCCTTTAGAGCTCCGAAACATCGAAATTAATACTTCGTCTAGAGCAAGAACTGTTGAGTTGGTCAAAATAGTCAATAACTCATCTTTTGCCCTAGTCAAGAGCCTTATCTGGCCGCCATTTTAACTTCACACAGCGTACAAACTTGGAAATCAAACGTACTCTGCTATCACATAATGAGGATTAGAGGGTTTTACATCTGATGAAACTAAAACTTCAGAAAGATTGATAATGTTGTGTTTTGGAAAATGATGACGTCATATGAAAGAATTAAATGAGCATTACGTCGTACGTCAAATAGAACTTACGTAACACCGTGTCCTTTGTGAGGCTCCACCACAAACTCTGTCAGATCATATGAACGTGTCATGTTTGGGTACGACACCTGAACTGGTTGCTCAATGGCGTCATAAACTTTGATGTTCTTTTCTAGAAAGGCCATGTCACCTTGCTGGTTAAACATCGAGAGTTTAACGAGATGGCCTGGATCCGGGTTGGATGAAGAGAAAAACTTTGACACTGTTTTGTTTGGACATTGAATGGTCTCGTCGCCATTGAACTCCCACACAAACCTAATTGATCAAAACGTAAACTCTCGTTAAACCTGATCTGGAACTATCGAAAGCGTAAATGGTTATGGTGCGTCGGTTAAGAAAAAAAAGAGAAGGACCCACTCCTTATGGCTTCTTTTATAGAAGTCACCCACAGTAGACTGCGTTCTATAAACCAGCGGCCACGCTTCAGTTCTAAGCATAGCATAAACAGGACTGAATAACGTTTGCCCATGTGCGGAACGTCATTACAACAACAGCACATTTCGGCGCGGACGGTTTGATATGTAGCAATTAAAATTCCTGTCTACGAATCAAGCATTGGCCTGGCCAAGCGACTGCATTCTTCTCCAGCTCGAGTTCTTAAGAAGAGCCAGCAAATTCGCTCATTGGGCTTGACCTCATCTCCAGGAACATGACAAGAACAAGTATAAATCCACAGCAACACACTGTAGCATGTCTTTCATGCTAAAACGATTATGTTCATGTTTGGTTTTCACTTCTTGTTTACGCTTAAGACACGTTGCACATCAAGGCATGAGCTAGCCAGTGGTCGAGGGGTCTACTGTTTCCATTTTTATCATAAAGTGGAGGTCACATGAACATTTTTAAAACGCCGCCGTTTTTATAGTCTCCTCCGCAGCCGTTATTTGGGTCGTCACGCAACGCTTCTTCCCAAGGCTGCGGAGGAGACTACCGTTTTTACGAGGTTTGAGATGTTTTATGCGCGCGCCAGTACAAGAGATCTGGAAACGAGATTATACGTGAAGATTTGTCGGTGAGATGATTGGCTTTAAATGGCTTATCTTTGAAAGATAAGAGGTGATTGACAAAGCTTCAAGAACATAAAGTCAGCTTACGTGTAGTTGCTTTCATCCGGGACCTCTGTGATATTGGTTCTAGTGATTTCCACTGTAGTATTGGTGGGTCCAATTTGAGGATTAAAATTGAAATCAAAGTCGACGACTGAAACGCAAAATTAAAAAAAAAAATAAACACTAAGCCGTCAAAAAACAAACAAACAAACAAATAAAGAGTCAGTCAGTCGGAGGGACGGTCGGTCAGTCAGTCAGCCAGCCAGTCAGCCAGTCAGCCAGTCAGCCTTTCTTTTCGTCAGTCGCCGGGTCTCCCTGCCACTTGATGGAGTCGTGTTTGAAGGTCCCGGATCCAACTCATCCATGCTTCGTAAGTATCCAATTAGCCACTTTTTTGAATTTTTAAACATATTTTCTTTATATTTACAAAGCACAGCAATGCTGAATATTTAACTCCCAGCCTCGTTAAAAGATAATTACTGAACCAATTTTAATTGAAACCTCATTGTTTTGGGATGGAGATTCATCCCTTTTTAGTCAGTCCGGACTGTGCTCTCAAGTCAACTGGTGCAATCGTCATTCAAAAGATTGTTTAACTAAAACCGCGAGACATAAACAAATTTACCCAATATCTCGTTGAAACATTCGGTGGATAAGACGCTGATGCCATTCTCGACCATCACGTAGACGTCATTAATCCCAAGCTGTCCACACTCCATCGGGCCCTGGGTCCAATTTGTCGTTCTGTTGAGGCGCCAGAAGACATTGTACTGGGTTTGTGGAAAGACCTCTACACTGACATTCAGGATCTGGCCACGTCTGCAAAGTGTGCTGCTGACAAAGCTGGTCTAGAATCAAACCAATCATGGTAGTAGATGATAACACTGAAAGATATACTTGTGTGCTTATCGCTAGGTGTCACATATATACACACATGGGGGTAAAAATGCTTAGTCAAATTAAGGTAAAAAAATTTATGTAAATAAAGCTTTGAACTCTATGGAAATTGAGAGGCGATTCTCATAAAATAACATGTTAAACGTCCAAAAGTAGTGGTCTGGCTTGAAGGCAACAAATCAATGAATCAGAGAAAATGAATGAATGAAGGAATCAATAAATAAATTAGCAGTTTTATTCTTGACTGATTAATCCTTGAACCCAAACCTGCAATACTATGTAGATTAATTTGTGATTTGTTGCAATTGAAGTCGCGTAACTCTGTAAATACGCAAATAAACATACCAGTTTTATTAACAAACTTGAAAGCCATACTGGGAAATGTAGATCCGTACCAAAACGCACGAGAGCTGATGTCCTCCAAATATGGTCCCGAGCAAGGAACCGATAAATTTGAATTTTTGCACACAATTCAAAATTCAATCTCAACAGCGTAAGTCGAAGCAAACCCCGCTTACGTATTTCGTACACGTTTCCGCGTGATACTGTTGATCAGCTCATTAATGTGATGGAATGTGGTACGGAATAGTGACGCTTTGAAGTTTTCGTTGCGTTTTTATTTTTTTTATTTACTTTGTAGTAAATAGAGCGAGAAATAAATTTCTTACCATATTCTGGATTGGGTCCCTGACCTCCACAGACTTCGAGGCATTCTTGCATTCAGCTGGTGCGCTTGCAGATTGAAGTTGTATTATATAATTTCCTGGACTGATGTAAGAGTGCGACACAATCTTTTGCGCACTAGTCAAACTGACGGTAGTTCCGTCTCCGAAATCAACTGTGTAATCAGCATTACAAGAATCCTGGACAGTTACATTGAAAGTTTGGTTTCTTTTCATAATACGGGAAGTTATGTTAAAGAACGCTGCAAAACAATAGAGAAAACACACGTTACTGACATAAGTTTGCTTCATGACTGCCCCTAGAAAACGGTGAATTTTGTCTCCCATTCGCAGCCTAATGGTTGCAAGCTTGAAAACGAGGATACGTTTCGACGTGTCCTGATTGCGCGTGCTTTCTAGACTGTCTAGGGCCCCGCCCACAATGCACCGGAGGAATTTGAACACTGCGCACCACACTACGTGGGAAAAAACTTTGTTTTCTATGGTTAAGCCCTCCGTCCACAATAAGATGTCACGAAAACGGAGCTTTCAAAAAACGCTCTTCAAACCAGAGGAATTTGGAATCGCCGCCTTTCCGTATTCGTGTGGACAGAAAACATTAAAAAAACGGAAGTTTTCGAAAGGGACAAGGCTATGTATTCACGATATTTCCCTGCCCAATTTCACAAATCCAAATTGACCGGAGATTGTTGCGTTTTTTAATGGATATCTCAGTTTGCGGAACCCGGAGATATGGAGACTTGTAAAGCAGGCTGTGTGATGATTCTCTCTTTCTCCCTGCTGCGATTAAAGACCTCTAATGAGGCCTAACACCTAAGGCACGGGGTCCATTTAACAGTCATGTCTGCAATAGGCGTGTAATCCTTGCACCATAGGCTTTTAGCGCAGTGTTAGTAGATTATGTTATGCCTATGAAAACCACAGAGGCAAAGTCAGCGAGAACGTCGCTAATCAAAAGTCTTATACAATGGCTCGGAATGCGCGTTATAAGTCTTGGTAGATTTCTTGCTGTCCTTTGCCAAAACAACTCAACGTGAACTGATCAATTTGTCTAGAGAACATGAACTACGAAAGCTAATTTTTTTTAAGTTTCTCTTTCGAATTACACACTGCGTTCCATATTCACTTTTAGAGAATCGCGAGATTCGGTATAATCTTCAGTTAATTTTTTCCTTCATTCAAGTTATCATTAGCGTCGCCGTCGCGGCGACTTAAATTCCTTACTATTACCATTTCAATGCCGAAGCAGTCGGTTTGCAGTACATTATTGATTAGGTTGTTCTTAGATGATATATTATAAGTTGCTCAAATTTATATATTATTCATTATTATTTCGTCTTGGCTAAATTACTTGGCGCTGGCCGCATGATCCCCAAGTTGAAAATATTAATTCTCCACGTACGGATATGATTTTTTTTATATAAAATTTTACTTCTGAGAGTTTGATGAAAGATTCCAAAGTTTCCCGAATGACAACGGAATCATTCTTGGAAGTTTAAATGAAAAACGTATTTTCACTTTTACCAATTAACTGAAACATTTCTTGAGGGCAATATTTGAAGACAATTTCTTTTTCCATTTCTACTCTCCCCGTAATTAAAGCCCCCTATTGGTTTTGTTATTTGCTTCCCTCCTAATTCATCATTTCACTGATAATTTTCGTTTCGTCTTTGATGATTACAACAATGTTTTCGTGCACGTTACCACGTACTCTTTACGTTTCGTCGCTTTACCAATAAAATTAGATATTGTGAAACAAGTTACCTTCAACGGACATTGTCCACTGCAATGCCTGTGTCAGAAAAAAAAAAATGATGCTGTAAGGATGAGAGTTAAACTTTAATATATTTTAATTGATAGGGATTATATTCCTTGCTCTTGCAGTTTAAATAGCTGACAAAAATTGTATAGATAATTACTTAAAATCGTTACGATTTGGTCGGGAAAGATAATAAGCTATGTATCAGCCATAAGACAAGTGGTACCTAAAATTCATTTTGTTGCTTTGCTATTGAATCGATATCTCCGAATACTTTTACTCTTCAGATAATCACCCAACACAATAGGCACTTATCGAGACAAGAATTCCCCAGAGAAGAGAATGTTTAGCTGCGAGTATATTCAGCAAACAAAAATACACACCATCAGTTTGTAAAATAGTATATCTCAGTCGTATGACCAAACAGAATTAAAACAGCAGGTGGTATTTTGTTATACCTATCATGATTCAAACAACATATTTCATATTTTTTCAATACTTTTTGACATTGAGATGATTTTGTATCTGTGGTTTTAACAAGGGTTTTACTAGGCTTTAGCGCTAAATCACCAATCGCTTTTACTCAGTGTGGCTATAGACCTAAGTATCCAGGCTAGACGAAAGTGAACTTAAAGCGAGTCCAAAATAAGAAACTACGATATAATGTATTTTCATGTCGTACGACGCAATCAACAATGATTTTTGCTTTTTTTGGATCTTATTTGTATTTTTATTCCCTTTTAATGATATCAAAATATATTTTTTTGCTATAAAAACCCTGTACAAACACTGTTGTCAGTCTTTTACGACACAAGACAAAGCGCAGATTGCCTAGCTTCTCACCATGGCGATTCAGATATGAAAACAGCTGCCGAATTTGTGGAGAGGGGCGGCTAAACTTGGCTGCCTAACGCTCGAACATAATAACCAAGTCAGTGAAGCGATGATAGTACAAAATAAGAATATGTCATGTCAAATCGAAGCTGCAACAGTTTAATAAATTGGTATTTTTTTCTTGTTACTAGTACAGCCATAAAGAGAATTGGTTCCCGAAATGAAAGCTAAAATGAAGCTTCGAATCAATTAAAGTATGCGAGGATAGTCTCTATCAAATTTGAAGGGTATTGAGTCCTGGGTTGTAGAGGTCGAGCCAAATTGTCGGCATATGCTTAAAATTGTTCTAAAATGAGCTTATTTCTTGGTCCCAACTGACGGAGAAGGGTTCTTATTATGACGCGAAGGCCGTCTTAAAAAAAAATAATAACCTGTGTTAATGTTCTTCCAGTCTAAGCAAATGAATTTTGAATGCACCAATTAAATATGAATGTGTTTGCCAGTCTAAATGTATTTGAAAAAAACTTTTTCCAACGAAGTTTTTGCTATGATATGCGATGGAAACGGTTCTGACAAGAATTTCAGAATGAACTGAAAGAAGTTGACGCGGTGTTAGTATTGATGTTAACGGAAAGAACGGCATTGATCTTGACTTATCTGCATGCTTCAGTGCATTATGCAACAACCATGCAGAGCAAACTGAGACTCGGAACGTATTTCGTCCTTAGCTTAATGTTAAAATTTTTAGCCAACTTACCAATAAACACGCTCCGAAGTATAAGCCTCTTGCGATCGTCATGTTCCTTCAGTTTAAAAATAGCGAGTTTGCATTTCTTGAACAGAATCTGAAAACGAAAAAAAGCTGTTGCTTAAAATTAGAGGAACTTTACTTAAATCATCGTTTAAAATCTTAATTCACACTGATAGTAAAAGTCGCCAGAATGTATCTATCAGATTCGTACCTGGCGACTTTATCGAGGGATCAAATTAAACTTGACTTGTTTTAATAGTCATGTCTTTTTCTGGGCGTTGAAATGAAGAATTTAATGACTTTTCATTGTAATTCTAATCAGCTAAAATTACAGGTGGCCTCTTGTTAAATTGGCTTGTAATAAAGCGGATCACACCAGAAAAATTTCTAAACCTTAAGCTTTATCTTTTAAAAAAATAGAAAATAAGCAAAAGTTAGCCATCAGATATGGGTGGATAAACTGCTCATGTGGGAATCTTACAAAAATTAAGCGCACAAAAGCGCCTGTCAAAGTGACAGGCGTGACAAAGTGACAGCTTATCAAATCGTCTTTCTTTCTCTTATCCATACTTCTTTCAATATCGTCAAGTCTAGAAAGGAAAATTATTCCAACATTGTTCCAAGCATAATCTCTTGAACATTCTTGAGACATACTTGGTATGTTCCGGATGAGCCGAATTAGAGTTTGTTTTAAAACTAAGAATTCGCTGTCACCGTGTTTTGCACGTCTGCAGTTTGCATTCATATTCATGAAAAGAGCTAAATGTGTTCATTAACATGTACTTGATAACGGGTCTCTGTAAATGTGGACCGGATGGCGGCGGATGGCAAAATGCGAATGGTAAAATGCGGATGGAAAAAATGAGGATGGAAAATTGCGAATGACAATAAACGGATCATGAAATCCTTATAAACTTACGATGTTTTCATACAGTTTAACATATAAATAACACAGACAATATTAGAGAATTTAGGCGGAGATAAGTCCAATACTTTTTTATTTAGTCACAAAACAGATCAAAACATTTGCAAACACGAGGACGGCCGAATAAAAAAAAAAAAGAGAACGAAAAAGCCTTGATCGAATAATGATAGACTAGACTCTCCTTTTATCATAAGATTCGCTTACTCCGTTCTTTTTTCACTGCTGCATTCAAGGATTGTCGACACTGTCTTCTCCTAGGGAATATTCCGCTGCAGAAAACAGACATTGACAAATTAAATGCCACTACAACAACTAATCGCGCAAATGGAAGAGCACGAACAATTTAAAGTTTATAATAGCGACGATTCCTTGAACAAAGGTATCCGTGTTTGGTCGCCATGTTTTTTCTTATGGTGGATTTTCATAGACAAAATTAAATGAAAATTAAGATTATCCGAAAAATATCCTTTGCTCCATGTTTAAACTTACAGAAGGTCAGAATTTCATAGAACTGACATTATAAGGAAATTATTTCATTTTTAGGTCTTTCAGTGATCGATCTTCATTTACATGTTAGATGTTGTCATCTAAATCTTTTTTTGTTTTCTTTTTATTAAGTTAATGTAACACACAAAAAGCTAGTTACAATACAATATTTTACAGATTCAAATCTTGCTAGCTGCAGTTATTCGACTCAATACTGTTAACTTAATTTTAGTCTCAACTTTCGTATACTCGTGTACTGAACAATGAAGTCAAATTTGAGTGGTCGATGGCTGCAGCTGCCACTTTGTCTCTTATTCCAGGAGAATATATTTATGTTTAAGTAGCTACCCTAATCGCCCAAACTGCTACTA
>OMLO01000541.1_pt1 | contig 24999 bp, 14 predicted proteins | sample 1674811 | NCBI WGS metagenome assembly OMLO01 (sample SAMN06265003, study PRJEB25207) | coral metagenome | isolation source: Coral host | place: Mexico:La Bocana,Puerto Morelos, Mexico | collected 2008-11-13
GCCACGACTTTCTTTCTGAATCAGTTACTCGCGTTGATAAAAAATGGTCATGACTTTATTGCTTCTAAAGACAAAGAAAAAAAATCACACCTTCCTCGCGCGCGGCACGAATTTGCTGTTTTTGTTAAAAAAAGTCACAAGTGTAGTGAATCGAAATTTGAAAACAAAGCTTAAAAGGTTTTAAGCTGAAATTCATCAATTTCGCAGATTTCTTTAGAAAAAATACCTAAACAATTTCTCGGACTCAGTTCGTGTCGCTCGGAACTCCAAAATCTCCTGCGTCTTGTGCTCGTTTTTGAATCTCAGATTTTCTCAATTCTTATTTATAAGAATTACAATAACTTCAACACTTGACAACACAATCGAAGTAATCAGCTGAAATCTAACGTCTGATGTATCATCAACGGAGACTTCGGGACTGCGGGAGTAGCAGTACAACATGACTGCGGCACTGTGGGAGCAACTTTTTTTATGTTAGATATTTTGTGGACCGGGTATTCTGCAATCTAGCCGAACGTTTACAGTATCAAACCGCAAAAAGCATATAAACAACATAACAAAATTCTTCTAACCCCTACACGCTGTCAACTAGACCACATTTGTGTAATACATGTACATTGAGAATGTCTGTGCTTCTGTTCCATGTTCTTTTCCTTTTTCTTCAAACTTCTGGAAATATCATATCTCTAAAAGACTATTTTCTTGGCTTAAAGGGGTATTGATCTATTGAGTTGGTTTGATCTAGCTGAGGCCACTTGCAATTGCTTCAACCTGAAACGCCGGACACAAATTACACGCATCGGCATTTCCATAACTTATAAATGGTGAAAGTTTCTAAAGAAACTGTGGTGCTGCGTCGGTGGGGATAACAATGTAATTTGGTTATATCAACTAAGTTGAAAATGTAAATTGGCCACCGTAACGAGTTATACAGCTGACGTTTCGAGCGTTAGCCTTTTGACAGAGCGAATGGAATTCATTCATTTCAATTTAGTTGATACATGTATAACCAAATTTGTTATGCTTTGAGTAAAATTTGCCTAGCAGCGCAATATTTGTTTGTCGATATATCGCTATGCAACAACAATAATTATCTCGATTATCAGAAGCGATATATCGCTACGCAACAACGATATTTCGACGATCAGAAACGATATATCGCTAAGCTGTAGCGATATTTCGCTAAGCGTAAACGATATATCGCTAAGCGGTAGCGATATTTCGCTGGGCAAAAACGATATATCGCTAAGTGATAGTGATATTTCGTTACGTGAGGACGATATGTCACTTGGGGCAAACGATAAATCACGCAGGACTCAGCGAAATATCGCAACAGCTGAAACAATAGTTTCACGATATCTCGGGCGATATATCGTTTCAAGGGAAATATCGTTCAAAAATCGCCATATATCGCGATATTCGTCGATTATCGTTTCCATTACTTTTGCACAGTACTGTATGTAATACAGTCCGTGCAGCAACACTGTTTTCAGCAGTTTGTCTACCAATGGCATCCGTAAAATGGGCCACCCGCAGCTCTCTCATATCATGAAGAGACACAAAGTTCTCACTTCCTTCTTCTTCTGACTCCAATTTTACTGTTTCTCCTGCTTTAGCACAATCAGCCACTAGACTCTGCTGGTATTCCTGGTTTTGCTCACATCGGATACATGTTTCACCATTCGTAAACGAATAACCACACACTTTGCAGACTTCCCTGTCACTAGTTGTTGAGGTAGGTCTTAAAACCATTGAGATTGCTACAGAAGATCCTTCTTCAGATGTTGGCAGGCTTTCGGCTCCGGTGGGCTCATTGCTTTTGAATTCATCTCCTAAAAGACGACGGGGCTGTGTATGAAGGTAAATATAGGTAGAGGAAGGCTAGAGACCATTTCTTTTCAGGTAGTCATCCACAGTTCCTTCATCAGGAAAATCGAAAATTGCAACTACGCTTGTGTTACAGATCCATGTGTTCATTTCTTGTATACGACCAGCAAAATAATTCTTGCCATCAGGGAAAAACAATGCACAGGCCTTCTCGGTTAGGGTTTCCAACCTACACCCTGTAAGTGGTTCTTCATCAGTATATGGAATAAAGCGATTTCCACCACCATTCTTTTGTTGAACAGTAATAAATTCTTTCTTCTTTTCATCATAATGAGACCATCTCACCTGTATTCTATGTTCCTTGACAATTCTGCGTTTTTTGTTTGAGCTGTTGCCACTGTTATTTCTCATACAATTTAGTAGCCCCGATAAGCGGATCACAGTTTGTGATGAAAATGAACGTGATGATCCTGATGTAACCGAGTCTGACGATTTCACTTCCAAAGAAGCCACTCTTTGACACAAGGGAAGCTGAACGTCTCATTTCTTCCCGCACGGTTTGCCTTATTATCGCATCCATGAAACCAAAATGGCCATCTCGAAGACAACATGCAGAGCACATGAGCAGCGACAGAAGAGAGAGGACTGGTAACAACTCACAAAAATTAAAACTGGACTGTGTAAAAATAAAACTGGACTGTGGGATAGAATAAAACTGGACTGGAAAATTGAAACTGGACAGTGGAAAACTAAAACTGGACTGTGCAAAATTAAAACTGGACTGTGCAAAATTAAAACTGGACTGTGGGTAGAATAAAACTGGACTGTGGAAAATTGAAACTGGACAGTGGAAAACTAAAACTGGACTGCGCAAAATTAAAACTGGACTGTGCAAAATTAAAACTGGAACGTGAAAAATTAAAACTAGACTGTGAAAATTAAAACTGGACTGTGAAAAATTCATTTTTCAAGAGTCGCATGAACAGAAAATCGTGCGATTACCAGGTGTTACCAACAGAGTACTTTATAAACATACTGTGCCTGTCACCTGCTGCATTTTTTTGATATTAAAAGAATTTAACATGTGTTGTGATGAGATACAACATATAGCCTCAATTTCATATCTTGTGTATTTCAATATAAATAGTTGATTTGAAGGTCAAAATGGTAGGACCAAGGTTGGTAAACAAGATTTCCCTGTTCAACGCTTACTTGTTATCTTGAAAAGTGTGTTCACCAATGTTTGCGCGAATTTGCCAACAGAATTGCCCTAGAGTTGTCCTAGTCTATATGGTCACAAATGTAATAGAATTATCTTTAAAGACACAACAAAATTATCTTCAATTATCTTTACAACAACCAAAGAAATGAAATAATTATAATGATTACCTGATAACATAAGGTAGAAACATTTCCATACTGAGTACTGTATCAACACCGTCCATAGATGATGGATATAGACGAGATAATATTACCAGGACAGGATAAAGGCTGGCATGGATAGTGTTGTCTCTGTTTTGACAAAGGTGGAAGATGCTATGAGTAAGACTAGACATGAGGTGAAGATAAATCATTCAACATCTTAAAATGGCATGTTGTATACAATTATCTGATAATTGAGAAACTTTGTATCCCAAGCCTTGTGACATTTAATATGGTTATATCAACTAAGTTGAAAATATAAATTGGCCACCGTAACGAGTTATAAAGCTAGCTTTATAACTCGTTACGGTGGCCAATTTACATTTTCAACCAAGTTGATATAACCAAATTACCTTGTTACCCCCACCGATGCAGCACCAGTTTCTTTAGAAACTTTCACCCTTTAATTATTCACTTGTGACATTTAGTTGAAACATGTGCAAATGTTTTGCCTTTGTATCATAGCAACTAGCAAAAATGTGTCTGACTGAACCCCCTTATCCCTGTTTCAATGTTGGAAAATGGGAATAAATACTATGCATTTATATGTCCATTGAAAGTGTTTGTCAACATTGCTCTGGAGTGGGCAGGGGCAAAGGGCATGAATTGTTTCAACAACTATGACAAGGATTATCTTGTTGTTGATGATTTTAAATCTTCAGCAAATTACTTTTTTTTTAATTGGTACTTTAAATTGCTCAAAGTTCACTCCTCTTGCTCAATATAACCTATAAAAGTATTTTATGGGCTTTTAAAGCATGTGTTTATCAGTTTACCAACAGTTTACCATGTGTGGTGACGTCATTTTGAAGTCACACGTCATGGAATTATTCTGTTAAAAAGCAATTTATTCAGCAGACAAAGTACATGTTTTATCATGCTTTTGAACTTGCATGTCATTAGTTGTTGATGGTTTACCAATGGTACATTGTGTAGCATTACAAAAGAAATTAATTAGCACACCCTTTACTATGTAAATGGTTTACCATTGGTAAACTGTTGTAAATTTGCACAATAAAATTTGAAACCACTAATATCAAGAGAACATGTGTAATGTTATGTGATGAATACAATGCTGCTATCAAAACGATCATTATGACATGAATGTCGAGGTCAGATGTTAAAATTTACTCATGGAATGATCAATTTCTGGTTTTGTATGGAAAAATGATGACTAAACAAAAAACAAATTGTGGCTATGGAGTTGGGTTGAATGAGAAAGTTATTTATTTACATGTATAATCATTTTCCTTATAGGTCTCAACAATACATTTTCTTGCAAATCAGCCACTTCATTATGACATCACATAGTGATCAAATGACCTAATCTTATCTTGGTCAAGATGTGTACTTGGAGAATGTGACAGAGACAAAGTTTGGTGCAAGCCTCATATCCCATTTGGTTAAAATACATGCAAATGTTTTGAATGTGAACCAAAGACTAGCATGGTAGCTTTTGAGGCATGCTAAAGCCTGGATCAGTGAGTTGCATGTCATGCTTAACATGTGATATGACACATGAGAAAGACAGGTGTGTGATATGACACATGTGTCAAAATACACCTTGGATAAAAACAAGCTTGAGGAAGTCTTAACTCAGCAAAGCAATTTAATTCTTGAAGGATTGGCATGAGAAGCAAAATAAAAAAAAATGACTTATTGAGAAAAGAATGGTTTCTTATAATTTGTTTATTCCTCTAGATAGTACTTGGGACACTGGAGTTCCCGATTGTAAGAACCCCAAATTAAATGAGCCACTAAACTGAAAACAGAAAATTCAAAGCTTGAACGCAAAATCCATTATAAAGTTTTGTGGATTCCTTAGCATTCTTTGAACTCCAAATCGTGTTTAACAAGTACTGATTACCAGAAGACTCTATCTGTACACTAGAATTCTGTTAGCATTACTTGAGGCCTTGGCATAAAATTTTGTATGGTTGATTATTCTTTTTTAAGGCCATTCATTGTCATCATTAGCACCAAAAGAGTTTTGTTTCGAATGAAAAAAGGCAGAGAAACAGTTTTGCAAATGTTTTAAACACAACAAGGTGAGAAACAGGGTGTGGAAAATTTGAAAGTGGGTTAAGAGGATCCATGGCACATGTAAACTAATCAAAACAACAGTTACTTTCAGATAAAGAGCTGAAAATAGGAATACATTTAGGTCAGGTAGAAGTATGATATCTATCTAATGATATCTGTTTAGAATTCTTCATAATTATGATATATTCAACTGTGTGCTACATGTATTTCATTCATTACCATGACGTTTCCCTCATGACATTTCTCTCAGCACTGAGGTTGACATACTTCTTTGTTTCATGTAATATGGTTCTACATGTATGTTTTTACCCTGAAGGAACCAAAATGACTGCACCAAGTGCAAGTCCAATCTGTAGCTTGCTGAAGTTTCAGCCTTATATACAACTTCTAATTGAAGGGCTGGATGCATAACCACCATACATGTATGTCAGATTTGAAATATTTTTTCGTAAGTTTGGATTGCTCCATTTTTGGTTAATTTACAACTACCAGTAATTATATTTTGTAACTGCTGACATGGACTTTTCTAAATTGCTTGCATACTGTTGAAAGAAAATCTTCATGGATAAGATGGCTTTCTTTAATTGCAGCAACAATAGTTGTAACTTATGCCAATATAAATAAATGAATGCAATTCCTGTCAATTTTCAAAATCAACTGCCTCAGAATCTTGGCCGACTTCCTTTAAAGTCAAAGGAAAATAGAAAATCGAGCGGATTCTGGAAAAGAGATTGTAAAAAAATGGTTACTGTTTCATAGAACGCAAAAAAGTCAGATTACTTGGGCCTTGCCATGTTAGTTGTTGTGACCGGGTTCCAATCAGACCATGTGAGTGACATTCCATTGCTCATACATGAGGTGCATAGATTGACCTCATGCTTGGAAACTATATATGTACTGAGCACAACCTAGCTGAATTGTGTACCTTTCATTCTATGGTCTTTCTTTGCTTTATGTTTGCTTGTCATGGTGACCCCAATATGTGAACAAAGCTTCTGAGGGACATAAAGGATTCTTCAGTGCAACAGACAATCGAAAGGGCATCAGCACCACTTTGAGTCGATCTTCAATCAGATTACCTGCACAATAACACAGTCTTCTGTGAACAAGAATCTCCATACGACTCTTCAGGAAAAGACAGACCAAACACTTCAGGCAAGTGTCAGTTGACAAATTTGCTTAAGTTGGAACTTGCTGTATTGCATCAAAGGAACTTTTGTATATTTCATAGTCAAATATTACATGTAACATTTTGAAATGGCTGAAAGCAATTACATTCCACAAATGGCTGACTGGAGGTCAAGTGGACCTCAAGCAGTGGTTCCTCATAATTCAAATTGTGGAGAAAAGAGGTGGAAAGGATCATAGGCAAACCTCTACAATCCAGGTCAGACCAAGGAAAGAACGATCACGTTTGTCATGTTTATATATTTGGGCGGTGATATGTCAAATCTCTCATTGAAGCCAGGCTCAATGAAGACCCAGAGCTGAGGATTACAACACCAACAGCTCTCCTAAATGAACTAGCTGCTCTATGGCCCACTCTTTCTTTAGGGAGAAGCGAAAGGAATTTTACATAGTTCAACAGAGGGTTCATTAGAATACTACAGCCTACAACTCTCCTATCATGGACTTGTATTGTCAAGCAGAGTTTCTAGACAACACTAACTTTGTCATTGGGGACAGTTTTATTCATGGCAAGAAAGCAAAAAAAAACTAATCGTTAAAGGGAAAAATGTGTCTGTTAAAGACTGATTAGAATTCATGTAAAGATGTGAAGCTGTGGAAGTGACCAAGAAAAAGTTGAAAGACTCCAGTAAGGTGCAAATCTACTTCTCATACATAAGTGACCCAACCCTAAAATCACAAAGGAATGGATCCAAGAAAAAGCGGTTTAAGCCAAATGCAGACAGCAAGTCAGATGGAAAGAAGTTCTGTGTCTGGTGTAAGATGTTCATTCTCCTGACAAATGCCCAGCTAATGATGCAACCTGTAAATTCTGTGGCAAACAAGGACATTTTGAGGGACATACAAGAACTCCAAACACCAACATGCTGTAAACACTTAATCTGATCAGGAGAGCAGCGAAAGTGATAATGACTTCAACCTAACTGCTGTGTCAATCCACTCTGTCAACAATCATGAGTCATGTGAAGTGTTTACTCCATTGGTTTTTCATTCAAAAGACCTGAGTAGTCAATCCTGTGAGATCAGGTTGACAGTGGTGCTATGGTATCCTGCATGCTAACCTCCATGCTTCCGAAGATCAGTTGGTCTAAGGAAGACCTGAAGCCCACTGAACTGTCATCCAGCATATGTCCAGAGCAGATCTTCAGAACTGGGGAACTGTAGATGATTGTATCGCCGCTAAATGTAATAACAATGCTAAATGAAATACCAACCGTAAATGTAATAAAAATTAACTCTAAATGTAATACTAACCGCAAATGTAATAAAAATCAACCCTAAATGTAATAACTTACCGGACCATAAATGTAATACAATTTAACGCTAAATGTAATAAGCTGACCAACCGTAAATGTAATACAAGTTAACATCAAATGTAATAACATAGTGTTAAAAACTCCCTTATGGTTACCGGGCATCACTTGAAGTCTCAGTAATTTTTTGTGAACATTGTCAAGGTTCTGCATAGTTCTGGTCAAAGCTTAACTGGTGACTTCTGAAGATTTCCCAAGAAAGTAGCCCTTCTCATGGTCGTGCATTTGCAAACATCATTTCCGAAATTCTTTGCAGTGGATCGCGCAATTACATAGTCCACTTTTGAAAATAGTGGAAGCCTGGGCGAGGGCGAGAAGGCGTGTGCTCATTGTGGAATCGTTTGGGGGTGCACAAAATGAAAACAAATGCGCGAGTGCCCCCAAAATGATCCCATAATTGATCCCTCACCCATACTTGCCCCAGGTTTACACTCGTTTTGGAAGGGGGCTATTATTAGAAGTCCTTCTGGTTGTGTTAAAAAGATTTTGATGAGACAGTAGTATGATCAAACAAATTAAAAATATACTGATGGCATAGTTGATATAATGACAATTTTAATAGCAATGATACTCATTCACATATAATCAGAACTTATTTGTAAATTAAATAAACATAATTATAAGAAAAACCTAGTCTCGCTATTTGGCGTGATTACTCAACTTGTTCGTAGCTTGTTCGTAGAAAATAGTAAGAAACTTGCAATTTTCAAACAAGAACAGCCTATTAACAGTTTTCAGACTCATTTTATCAATATAAGGCTACACTGATTTGCGTCAACAAAAACAACATAAACGGTAACAGAAATGCTCATGACAGTTCAGGTTGTCTTTATTTTCTCCTTCCATTTTTCCAGATGATATTCTGAATGTAGAACCATCAGGCGATCCCAGTGTATAGAAGTCTCACCCACACATTTACCCACTGAGAGTGGGCAATTATGGTCTTAAGTGATAAAACAAGGCCACTTGCTTTCCCATGTGTTTTACAAAGCTGCTGCATGCTGTTCTAACCTACATATGCATCCCGATCAAAAAACAATTGTGGCAGCCTTTCAATGAATGGCCCTGTGAGACTTCTAAATCTCTTGCTTGTCATGCTTAAAATGTTGAAGGTGTCCACAATGCTTCTTGGGCTTCCTGTCAACTAACAATCAATAATGATTTCAAGGCCTTCATTTGGGAGGTCCTCTATGGAATGAACTTCTTCACTGCTTTCTGCATTATCCATCTCATGTGCAGCCCCTTGAGATTTTTCATTCGTATGCCCCTCATCTAATAACTTTAATTTCTATTGCATTCTAATCTCTATTGCATTCTTTGTTATCCATGTCGTGTCCAGCCCATTGAGATTGTTCATTTGTAGGCTTCTCATAAATATCTTCAAATCCTACTGAACTGTTACTATAACTATGATTCAGTGCCATTAAACAAACGTAATGGATTCCTTGATCTTCCGCAAAGTGTCCTAATGTCAGCGAGGCAAAAGGAATGGAAAATTGAGATATAACAGTTTTCGTGCTTTTGACCCAATGTCAATATTATTACAATCTCCATGTTAAAAAGATTAGAGACAGCTTGAAGAGTGATCTTATCTCCGTAAGTTCCATTTTGGGCCATGCTAGCCAGGTATTGAGACCAAGGCATGTCTGCGAAAAGTTCAAAAGGAAATCCATCCTGGTTGTTTGGATTTTCACCGAGATATCTTACTATTTCTTGCCACAAGGATTTCCCGGAACGAAGAATACCAATGGTTTGGAATGCATGGGCCAATGCTGAAAACTGGCAGTTGCTGTCTCCTGGTGGATTGTATGTGATATGATACAGGCACGACAAATTCTCCACTTGTTAAGGTGAAAAGAGATGCGCAAGTCTTGTTGTCGACGGCTGACATTTCTTATCTTCTGTACACGTTCCAATGATGAAAATAAAAAGCGCTAACAAGGGACATTTTACGAGCGCCTTTCTTTAGTAACCGAGTGTCAGGTGGCACATGGTCCAAAAAATGATTTCCTTCATATTTTGTTCAGAGATACCCCATGATGAGTTAATAATCGCGGTATATTCATTTTGCTTAGATCTGCTTTTGTTTTCCAGAAAATTCGCAAAAACAGTACAAGATGCCGACCACTAAAAAAAGGCAGACATTAAAGATCCTAAAGAGTGCAAAAGCAAATTTGCTTTTCTTTAATTGGTATATTTCTCTAGGAGCTGTTGGCAAATTATTTAAGCCAAAAACCGCCCAATTATAAATTCATGGCGCATGTTTAAAATTACTAATATTTTATTGTTTTAGAATCCACTTTTGGAGCATTTTTTCAAGACAAGTTTTACCTATGCGGTATAACCCTGAAAGACTTGAGATTAAAGTTGTGATTAGTGGAAATGTTCTTCTTTTCAGGGATTAATTACTGAACGAAAAATGCACGCTCTATTTTGGGAAAATCGCTACCTCGAGGTGTCAATAACTGCAAATAATCTAATTAGTCTCTGTTGTTGAATCCAAATTTTGTAGCAGATCTTAGTGCTTAGCATCCTATTACATTAAAAAAATCAATATTGTAAGCTCACCTTGTAAATCCAGTGTCCGTAGATTGCGTTTTATCCCTATTTTCTGTTCAACATGGTCATTTTCAGGATACTCTGTTCAACAGTGTTTACCGAACGAATAAACGATCTTAACCGATCTTGTAGAAACATCAAAATTCATCACAACCTCAAGCATAGCTTCTATCGGCCTATAATGTATGTGTGAGCTTGTAAACAGGTAATTCCTAACTGCCTTAGTGTCCAAAACGAGCAAAATTACCAAATCCCATGCTAACATGTGATGTTTGTGCGTCACACAACGACATGTCATATGCCTTTTAAGGAAGGTACGCATTGAATCTTTGAGGGGTGTTATATTTAAAGGATAAGCATATAGTTTGGTTTGTTTAAAAACCATTGTTTAAAACTATTACTTTTGATCTAGAATACTTAAAGAAAATGTTGGCAGAAAGAAGACCTAACAATTACAAAAGGAAAAAAAAACAAACAAATAGGCAAACAAATACACATTGGAGGAAGCGTTGAACAGAAACAAACGCAAACAGTTTAAGAGCAGGAACGTAATTAAAAAACAAACATTAAAATGAAAAAACAGCAGCTTTCAACACAATAGAAAACCAAATTAGGTTAAATCAGTCCTAATGATATAATGAACATCGCGGCAATGAAAACTTCTTAAAGAAACAGGTGAGTTTTGTTCAGTGGCGGAGTTGCGATTGCACTGTCAGACTGAATGCACATGGAATGGAAATCAACTGCTCTTTTCAGAGAGAAGTTGGGGGGCAGTGCTCCCAAGATAAAAGAGGTGAGGCAAAAGAAAAAGGAGCTCTTATACCCCTGTTACTTTCAAGAGGAAAAGACATCTCCGCACATGCTCAGTCTGTTGGTGTCAGTGATGTGGAGTCGAAGATCGACTTAATCTTAGCGCGAACATCAATGTTCACTGCCCCTGATGTATATGCTATACTCACGAGTATATACTATACTCATAAGGTTTGGTAATAATTAGGAGTTACTTTTCAGGTTCCAATCAGGAGTGTTGTGCGTGCGTTTCCTTGCCTTGGTCTTATCTTCGATTGCTTCACTTGATTCTAACATGTCGCATATTTGACTATCATTGTAGAGCGTTCGAGATCCTGGAGAAGACGTTCTATGTCTGCTCAAGATCAAAATCCCTCAATACACTACTATCGCCAAGACAATGCCGGCTGCTACCATTGCGGAGCAACCATAGGCATTGCCAGATGGCCAATATGGTGTCATCATAAAGCGTCTTGATATCTCAGACCCTCCAGGCTGAATTTATCCAAGCCTGCATTTGAAATTCTGCGAGCTTCTTGTTTGCGATGTTCCGGCTTACTCTTTATCATTTCCTACAGAATTCTGTTTTTCCTATCTGTTTGAATATTTGGCAAGAAATATTTGTGGTATAAAACCTTTAAGTTATAAAGGTATAAAGTAGTTTCTGTCTCAGTTCTAAAGGACACTTCTTTGTTTTATAACATTGACATCACCGACATAACCGGTCCATCACAAACAGCCTTATGTGAACAACATTCAGTCATTTCGTCTAAGCTGTGTCTGTTAGAAGTAAGATTCATAGTCTCATATGTGCTGTTACCTGAGCTAAGATGCAACCGTTGCCTTTAAGCCACAGGTAGACTGAAAAAGTCCAGGCGACAAGAATCTCATAGAAGGTTATTTTTCCGGCTGTCTGTTTGTCTCTTTCTATCTTTTGGTTTCATCGATTAAATCAGTTTAGGCCTGGATCAGTCAAATTGGACCAGCCATGGGTGTAGCTATTTGACACCAACGGCACCATTCAGTATTATGTGCATAGTGTTTGCGCACCGAAATCTGTTGGGTAATATTTTCTCTTCCTCTAAGTTCTGACCCCTGGGAGGAGCCTCTATACTAAGGCTCCGGCCAGAAGAGGTTAGAACTGTACACTAATCGTTGATATGTTATAGCACTCACCGGTAGTCAGTGATACAAATGGATAAACACAAAGGCGTAGCAGGGTTTCATGACTTTTTCAATCATGTGACAACATAACACTGAGCGGAGATGAAGCTGGGGGGGGGGTAGTTTTCAAACCGATACAAGAAGACGCAGTCATACCACGGCAAAATAAATTTTGGTTTGTTGGGTTTCCTGTGCACTTAGTATCATTGCATTACAAACATGGGAGACCTATATATTATCATGGACTCTGCTAAACGCGCGTCTTCGGGCTTCAAAATTTGCTTAGCTGCAACTATAAATAATTGAATCATGGTTGTCTACCATGCAGTCAAATTATCTCAGTAGGAAAACTCAAATATGGTTGAATCTGAGAAAAACTATGTTGTCCATGCTTATTTACTGTGTCATTTGGTAAGCATTGTCAAAGCGATGATAACAGTTTTTATTGGAAAATAGGGATAAAACGCCATCTACATTCACTGGATTTACAAGGTGGGCTTAAAATATTGATTTTTTTATGTAATAGGATGGTAAGCACTAAGATCTGCTACAAGTTTTGGATTCAATAGCAGAGATGCTAATTCGATTATTTGCAGTTGTTGACACCTCGAGGTAGCGATTTTCCCAAAATAGAATGTGCATTTTTTGTGCAGTAATTGAAAGCCCCAAGCTAAGCTTTATATCCCTGAGAAGAAGAAGAACATTTCCACTTATCACAACCTAAATCTCAAGTCTTTGGGAGTGATACTGCATAGGTAAAAGATGTTGCGAAAAAATGCTCCAAAATTGGATTTTGAAACCATTCAATATTAGTAATTTTTAAACATGCGCCGTGAATTTAATATTAGACAACAAATACTGGTTTTCAGCTTAAATAATTTGAAAATACCGCCCACACAAATAAACAAATTAAAAAAAAACAAACTTGCTTTTGCACTTTTTAGGGGCAAAGTTTTTGTGTTACTACTCGGCGCACTAGTGTCCGCCATTTTTGTAGTGGTCAGCATCTTGTATTGGTTTTGCGAATTTTCTGGAAAACAAAAGTAGATCTGAACAAAATGAATATACTGCAATTAGTAACTCATCATGAGGTATCTCTGAGCGAAATATGAGGGAAATCAATTTTTCAAGCATGTGCTACATCTTTATGATTTCACGTGGTCTTCGGGAGCATTCTCTCTTACAATCATTTTGCTTACTTTTGAAGATCATGACAAGACCCACGTGAAAAAAATCCAGACAATTCCAGACAAGCGCCTTGAAATATAACCCTCTCAACGTTAACAGCTAATTAGGCTAAGTCCTCTCCTATCTAATAATCAATGTATGTCGGTTGAGGGAAGAGGGTGAAACTGAAGTACAGCTGAAAAAGAAAAACTGGCAAATTTTAAGTTTATTTTGTAGACAACCGTCTATTTTTTGTTTATATTTAGCAAAGGGTACGGACAAGACATGGTATACAGGCCTGGAACTCCAGAACTCACGTGGCGGCATTTTGTCTGGAACTTGTGTGTGGTCATAGCCGCAGACAAGCACGACATGTTATTCTTGTCCAATGCTATTGTTCTCCAACTTACACTGTTGATGTGTGTATTAAAATCTGATCTATCTCAAAGACGTGTTTGGGTCAGTTTTCCTTAAAAACAATTACCGTCAGCAGAGCCTCCAAAGACATGTCCTGTTAATGACCTCTTTTATAGTGAAACTTCATTCCGTTCAACTAGGGTCTTTATTTAAGTGTCAAGAAGCTTCTTTGGGCAATCTCCCGGGGGCCACTTGGGTATTTTTGGGGTGGGTATGTGCCACTCGGGACTCCAAATTTGGACCTGCTTTAGAAAGGATTTGCCCAAAATTTGATATGGTAAGTCAATTTTTTTACACCCTGTTGTAAACTAGAACACACAGAACCATGCTCGAAAGAGAATGATGCACAACACAGGATGTAACAGTATCTTTAAAAGGAATCTCATCCTTGAATAATTTCAAATTGGCTGCTTGCAAAACTGGAGCTTTCGTGCGTTCAAAATATTATACCCTAGGTTTTGGAAATGTCTCTCAAATGAATACCCCGCTCTAACTCCAAAATCACGACCCCGTTGGGGGGCACATACCCATATAGGTATTATATGGGAGTAACCTAGTAAAGGTGATTAACCGTGATTGGGTAATCTGATAATCTATTGATGTGATATCATATCACTGATGATATTGATGCCATTTACGCCTTTGCCAGCCTTAGTAACATGTTATTACATTTGAGGTTAACTTGTATTACATTTACAGTTGGTCAGCTTGTTACATTTAGTGTTAAATTGTATTACATTTACGGTGGGGTAAGTCATTACATTTAGGGTTGATTTTTATTACATTTGCGGTTAGTATTACATTTAGAGTTAATTTTTATTACATTTATGGTTCGTATTACATTTAGCATTGTTATTACATTTAGTGACGATACAGATGTTAAGGTCACCTGTAATAACATCACTGCTGCATGTGGCAAGGTTCTACATCACTAAACAGTAATGTGCTTTTATTCTTGATCTTGAGTTCTGTAGATTTCAAACTTGTGTCTATTGCACCTGTACAGCAAAATATTTTCATGGAGCACAACCAGAGGCTGCACACATCACTGAAGAATGAGCAGCCGACTATCTTGATCTTAAAAAGAAGTAGAAGGAGTATCTACCACTTCACAAGGTAACAGGTGATCCTCTGGAGGACCTCTGGAGGACAGATTTCATCATCACTGGTTGGCCAGATAGCATGCAAGATTTACCAGAGCATCTGCATCCATATTGGTGATTCCAAGCTGAATTGACAATCTCTGATGGACTTGTAATTCCTTGAGGTATGAGACCTGGAACTCTTGATCACCTGCATGACGCATATCAGGGTCTTACCTCAATACCCCAATGTGCGAGATGCACTCTTTATTGGGCAAAGCTACAGGATGACATTCCCTGAGATTGACCAAAAGTACAGTGCCGCTCAGAAATATGTGAACCAAAATTTGCGTTACTAACGTGTTAACAACAATTTCTTTCTTTCTTCAAAAGCCGCTTTCAAACGATGGGGCTGGATGAAACATTTTTGTGGTGACACTAGAAAAGACAATTGATCAGACTGGCAAAATGTTTACTTTTCTCATTCCAGCTGTCATCAACGTCCATGACATAATCTAAATCATTACCTACACAATTTGTTTTCATTCATTCCATCAGTAATGAGATATTTAATCCTTTTGAACCATACAACACTTCAAGAAAACAATAGCTAATTAGGCCGCAAAATGTAGTGTAAACTAGTTGTTTCAAATAAAACTTTGGCGCATTGTTGAAAGCAACTTGGCAATAACACTGATTTCACTGATACAGAAAAGCGTTTTGCCGTTAATTCGGTTTGTTTGCCTAGTTTTCCTTAACTCAAGATATGCAGGTTTTTTTCTTTGTCACATAATTTACAAGTTTTCTATCGAGTCGCATATTAGGCGCCGGATTAACTGAAATTGTCTGGCTTTCAATCTGTTGTTTATTTTGTCCCGATTTGCATAATTTCTACCAGTATGTGTATCTCTGTGATATACAAAATAATAAAAAAAAGTCTAACGCATATTTTTTCCACATTTTATTTCCATCTTATTTTCCATCGTACAGCACTATGATTAAGTGTCAAAAACATAATTACAGTGATAATAATATAATTATTTGAACTATACTATAACAGATCATAATTTACTATCAATAAATAATTTCCATCTGGTCTGAAATTTCCTTTGCGTGTTGTTTTTTAAGGCTATGTACTTTTCAGTTTTAAATTTCATATTGATCATTTCTTAAAAGACAGTAATGTTTGGACTGAGACTTTGTTTGCAACTCGTCCAGATATGCCATTTTGCAATTATCAAAAAATAATTTAATAAGTCACTTACTTCATCTAATTTGCCTATCAAAACATCCTGCAAGGAAAATTCAACCTGTTTACCAGAAAGTGCAAACCAAAAATTCTTGAAAAATTCTTGAAATCTTTCCAACACTGGTTAGTATACAAACATTCATAAAATAAATGGTTGACAGTTTATCTATCTTAATATATATCTTTGTTATTCCAAATTATATTATAAGATATAGATAGCTTTGTTGAAAAGGCAATTCTTAAGTCAGCCCACCATTGGAGAAGTTCTCTGTAAAAAGCGGAATTAATTTTACAGTCTTTGACATCATAATTACAACTAAATAGAAAAACCCCGCCAAAATCTGCAAGCAAATAAGTAATATAAGCTTTCCATGGGGACGAACCTTCTGAGAAAATTCTTCCCAGCCAAGCTAGTCTTGATGACTTAACATACGTTTCAAGATCTATTAAGTTCAAACCTCCATATTCCAAGTCATTTACAGCTGCCAGTCTAGCTATTTTATCTGTCTGTTTCCATAAAAAACTATAAATAATAGTGTTAAATTGTTTTATAAATTCTTCTGGAGTTGTTAGAACTGAGAACACATAACATTTCCCAGCCCGGTTTCTAGGTACACTTTTTGCTGAAGCAACTACAATTTTTTTTCATATATTAAATGAACAACAACAGTTACATACAATCTAAACTAATAAGTGCAAAGACAAAAATAGCTCCATGGTCTAAACGTTATCCGGTTCTACACATGTAGGAATAAAACACTGTCCAGTTATAACTTAGAACGTTAAGCTTTAGGTAGGTAAAATGACTTTAAACTGTCCATTGTTTCCTTCTTATACAGTATTCTAGCCAGAACGCTCCATGGTGTAAAAGCAAACAAACTTCAGGCCTGGCTTTAATTTCTTGAAGATAATTTTTCTGTCAACTCTGATCGATCATTGTGTACAGATTTCAAAACATCATCCGAGATAAAGATCATTGATTCTTTCTATTTGTTATCCTTTAACTTACTTGCTGCAAGATGGAGAAGATTAACCTCTATTAGTATACCTTAGCAAGTACATGTAGACCGGTCTTGGCTTTGGTGTCTCGTTCTCAGATGGATTTTGTCTACAACTTCTGCTGTGTGCCCGCATCACTTCGATGTTCCTGTCTAAATTCATGTGGCATTGAAAGAGTTCACCTCAACAAATTCCTCCATCAAGGCAAAATCTTTCTCACTCCCCTCTGGAACCCCCCCCCCCCCCCAAATGACCACGTTTCTTTTGGAGCGGTTTTCTAGGTCGTCGATCTCCTCTTTCAAAGCCTTAACCTCTGTCCTGTCTGCTTTCAGTGACACCTTAGAATTGAACTCCCGAATTTCTATGCCATCTCTTGAAAACTATTCTTCAGGTCTTCTGATCTACATCCTTGATGATTGTACTTTGTGCTAACTCCAACTTGTTTAGTTTGGTCAACATCTCGTTCTTCACTGTAATGAGCATGTCCATCTTGGCAAGAATGTCATCCACCTTACGCGAAGAGTCAGATGTCCTCATTTCCGGTTTTTGTGCTTTAGACCTCATAAATGAAAACAAGCTGGAAAGAAGCTTAAATCAATTGCAATAAATTGCTACAAATTATAAGAAATTACGGAGAGCTCGGAAAAGCTGTCCTACCCTCGTTGGAGTCATGCGCACCACCGATATTGATATGCAGAGTAATACATTTGAAATTTTTTAGTATCAAAGCAAGTTACGATTATGCTCAAGGCACTCAACGGAAACCATGCAAGAATCGTACACTTTGAAATAACATAGGTGTCACAACACTAGTTGTCACATTCAGGTTAGTGAGTTCAAAGTTTCAGACTAACTGTGATGGGTTTGATGCAAAAGCTTTCGAATTTGTTTGTCATCTTATCAACATTAAGGCGCCTTTTTTCATTGGCAGCGGTATAAAGGTGTACTGTGAACAGTCAAATTTTCAACTGAGTTTGCTAATTTGCTGTGGTTTGATTTGAATTTTGCTTTGCTTTGATTTTTACAAACCACACATTGGTTTGAGCTATAGTCATTCTTTGTTCACCACAACAATGCATCACATAAGGAATATTGGTAATGAAAGACACCATGTTTCAGTGGCAGCGGTACCAAGCTGTACTGCGAACAGTCAACTTTTCAACAGAGCTTGTTAATTCGCTTTGGTTTTTGATTTGAATTTCGCTTTGCTGGATTTAAAAAAATCACACATAACAATGCCATAACAATACATCACAAAAGGAATATTGGTTATGAATAACAAAGGCAAGTGCGGAAAACAGGCAAAAACATGTGGACCATTTTAGTACATTGGAGGTTTGTTAACAACGCATTTGTGATGTTCACGTATTTCTGATGAGCGGTACTGTACAGCGATTGCCAAAGGCATGGCAACAAGCAGCCCAGGCCTCCAGATTTCAGCAAATGCAGCCAATGGAATTTTAGGTTTGGTTCACTTCCAGGGATTTGGTTGCCTTCCAGGGCCAGCATGCCCTGGTAACAGTCTACTACTTCTCCAGTTTTCTCACTTCTGTCATCCTTGACAGTGAGACAACCGACACTGTCACAAAAGTCCTGAACAACATCTTCAGGAAATTTGGACTTGCTAACAAAATAATCTCTGACAATAGCCCATTCTTCAGATCTGACAAATTCTGGTGCTTTTGTGATCAGCTTGACATTGTGCATATTGTAACGTTTCCGAGGGTCAAGGCTAAAGGGCACACGCGAACGTAAACAGACTAAGTTCGCCTCAAGACAAGGTTTTTTTGTATATTCTTTAGGTATAATTAGGCTACGATTAGTAATTATAATTTGTTGTATGTAATCTATTGTAGTTATGACGTATTGTAAGTATTGTAACTAGTGTTATGTTTTGTGTTGTATTGTATGTATTATAACCCAAAATGTTGAAAAAAATAAAAATTACAAAAAAAAAACTCTCTTTTCATAGCCTAACTACGGTCCTAAATCCTAGACGAACACAAAGGGCTATACAAAAATAATACAAAGAGGCGCTATCCTAATTCAAAGAAAGCCTCTGTTACAGTGTAACCACAGGAAATCTGGTAAGAGACAACAATACTCGACTTTGTTTACAAAGAAGCCTTGCAAACGTGACATTCAACACGAAATCCTAGCTTCGCTACAATATTTATCTTATCTGGATTCATACTGGATCGTCAACAGCAAGAGCAATTGAAGGCTTAGACAAAACAAGTATGACATCAAAACTTGCTACACCAGTATTGCAGAAGAGCAACCCCAGTCAGAGGTCCCCATAAGATGTCCAGCAAACCTATCAAATGACAATCTGGCAGCATTTGCTCCGATACCACCACCATCATCAATTCCAGAAGAACACGAGACACCACTTTCAGTAAGATCTTACACACCATTACAAACATTACCTTTGTGGGTGTTGATTCTGACAGAAATCAAAATGTTTGCTTCGTATTTATTGTAATAGCTCTGTAAGAAATGTTGGTATATTTGTAGCTATTGTAAGTGTGGTACAATGTGTTGTATTAAAATAATAACAGTATTAATAAAAATAACAGAAAGTTTTATTAAAAAATATATTTTTGAGGTTGCATATTGACATGAAATTAACACTACTGTTTTGTTGTGAAATCAACATTCTTGAGGTCACACACTGACAAAAACTTTCAGTGAGTAAGTAATTATCAACATGGGAAGAGCAGTTGAGAAAACAGAATAAACTGAGTCCTACACATTTTAAATGGGCAGGTACCGGTAAGTGCTCATGAATGCAGGGAAGAAAAAATAATTTACATATTTAATCTGGTTGTGGGAATGTTTGCCACAATTCATGCTTACCACATGCAGTATCAGGTTTCAAGTTCTCTGACTTTCCCTAACTGACTAAATAGTGGGAAATTGAAATGTCAGATGTAGTAAGAGCAACAAGCCCCCTAACAGCCATACTTTCCACCCATTTACAAGTACTTTTTCAAATTTTTCAATCCACTCAAGTTTATATCATGTGAATTGCTGTCTGATTCCAATGGTTTGAACGTACTTGGCTGTAATTGAACATGTTCCAATCAGAACTCAAGGTCTTTATCCTTTTGGCACATCGGCTAGTAAATAATCTTGAGGATTTCATAAGCTCGCCAAATAAGTTGCTACAAAACCCTGTTTTGTTTCCACTCCAAGCAGAGCCATTTCTGGTTTGTTTTCATGAAGTTCTTAAAAATCTTTGTGGCTTGAGCATCACAATAAAAAAAGGCTTTTCAACAAAAGAAAAATTGTCAATTATTGCATTCCATTTGACCTTTAAGCATGCCTATAATACTAACACCATCCGGGAGTTTTACAATTCACTATGATATGAGACAACACAACCCAGACTGGTAGGAGAACAGTGCCAGCTTTCAACATTTGTGACCCTCCACACGAAAACAGGTAAAAAGGTGATGACACGGGCACGCTATTTTAACACACTGAACAAAAGAAAATTCTTTTAACACGCTAGCAGTGTGTCACAATGCACAGCTCATTAGAATTTTCTTTTGTTTCAAATGGCACGGAAAAAACAAAGGAGCACGTTCATTCTAACAAAGAAGTGTGTCAAGGTTTTGGAAAACAAAAACAGCGAGCAAATTGACACGCTTAGTGAGCAAAATAGCATGATAAGCGAGTGAAATGCAAACCGTCTCGAAATGCACTGACACACTGTTTGAATGTGTTCACTTACCTACCCAGCGGCTCGTCTTTGGCCTTGTTGGCAAACTTCATGTTCATCATCAAGTGAATCATTTTCAACAAAATATATTTTGCAGTCATTTTACATGAGTCGTTTGTTTGCGTCTTTTGGAATATTGTTAGTTGATTATTCTTTTAAAATTTGTTTTACTTGAGCTAAAGTAATGTTTTAATCCTTTGCATGCCTTCTATGGAAGTGTTCCACCGCCGCGTATAATTGGCGCGTGACTAACATGTCGCACATTTCTTCAAATTGATTCGAAAACGTCTTGGCTTCTTTTCGTCGATTTTTTTGGATTTAACCTTCCACCGGACTCTGTTTATGTTTAACTGCGTGCTGATTAAATCTTTTATCGCCTTCCACTAATTAACTATTTCTTCCTTCGATGTACATTTGAATACAAAAGGTCGTTTTCACGCCCAACTATGAGACTGATAGCGAGCTATCGCTCCACTGCACTACGCCATTACGCTATTTTATGTTAAAATTTGGTTTCCTTTTTCTTGCGTATCAGTTTTATAAACAATTATTTTCATTAGATAATGTGAGTCACTCCATGTTTTTGTTTTTCTGTTGTTTTGTTAAATTTTTCGATTTCTTCTTTTGCTGCTTCCGTGGATTACAATATGCATGTGGTTTGGGAAGTGATGGAAACTCGATGCGACGATATTAAATTTATGATTGTCTATTATTTTTTGCTAAGCACTGCCGTGTGTTATCGCACGGTTTACTGACATTGACATTGCACACCTAACTTGAACAAAAGGTTTGCTTATAAAGTCGTGCCAAATAAAAGCTACCGTGACACGTATTATTTTGCTTATTAAATATGCGCATATGCGTGTCAAATGTCACACTTTGCGTGCCGTGTCATTGCATGCGTGCCCGTGTCATCACCTTTTTACCTGTTTTCCCGTGGAGGGTCACATTTACACTATGCTCAGACCTGTCAATTCCTTGACATGCAACTTGCAAATGACCTAGAAAGAATGAATGAAGCTCGGGAAATCTTGAGAAGAACTCTCTTCCAGTCATACTACAAGAAATTTAAATGAAATAAAATAAGTAAGGTGTTGTAGACACGAGCCAGCCACTGGTCTCTAAGGCTAACCTAATTTAAACCTTTTTTGCCTTCAAGGGAAACTTTAAATGTGTCACCTCTTTCACGTTTTTTCAACCCTTTTGAACAACATATTTTTTGCCTACAGTAAGTTGCTTAATCTGAAGTCCATGAAATTGACTCCCAAGACTTCAGAAAGTCAGTCAAATAAGTTTCCTGCCCAAAATGCGAAGCCATGCAAAAAGTTGAATTCATCATCAGGTGATCATTTGGCTTGTTTTTAAGTAAAATAAGATTAAAAGTATTACATGGGAGCTCTGCTTTTAAGCTTGGCCAGTATAATGTTCCAGTTTACATGTACATCCAGTATTCAATATAAAAGTGCTTACAACGGTTTCAATCAAATATACTTTGACACTTTTGGAGAATACCACACTGGCTTTTGTTGAGGAGACCTACTGTAATTTCTGGCAGATTACCCACGGGTAACGCATTAATTTTTCAGTAAACTTCCATTGCTGCAGGTAATAGGGTGGTGCAGGTTATCTTCCCGTAAGTATTTACCGGTAAAATTAATTATTATAGTACTGACAGAAGATCATTAAATATATGCTTGCCTGTGTGATGCCTCATTTGTTTAAACGAGAAACACGTCGTATGAACTCTTGTATTGTGCTTTGTTTGCTATAAAATTCTTTTAAACGTTGATGGATTATAGCTGATGCAAGTTGGATGAAATCATACAAAAAGAATTCCATACAAACAAATTTTTCGCTACGCGTTTGTGCTTTGATAGTTTTCTTATCTTGTCAATTTCACAGCTACTTTTTTTTTGCTTATTGTGGAAAACACATAGCCTGACTGAAACATGATGCTGACGTTTGTCGGCACGCATGCAGTGAAAAAATAGCATTGACTGTAATAAAAAAATGCAAGAATACTCGACGCATCAGCAAAATATTCCTAGCTAGTGCTGCCTTGAGTTATAGAGTATTTTCCCGTTTCAAGCAATTTCTTAGACCCAGTAGAACCTGATATACCATAAATATCTTGGTGATCTGTTGAATTCATGGTGCCACATAATTAGTGGAATGTGATAAAAAATATAATTGTCGGCACAAGCGTAAACAAAACACTGACAAGTGAAGAAATAATACAAAAATACTCGACGCATCAGTGGAAAATTTACAGTTAGTACTGCCTTGATTTACAAAGTATTTTCCTGTTTCAAGCGATTTCTAAGACCAAGTAGACCCCGAGATATTGTTTTTTTGAGAAATTTGCGAGCCAAATTTTACAAGTCAGTTCAACTCTCAATGAATATCAAAAACAATGGGTGTGAAAATTTACTAATTGCACGCTGGAAATTGCTTTGTTAACAAAAACAATGAATAAACATCAATACGTTGGATATTTAACTTGTAAAATCAAACTTAAGAAATTAATGCTGAGGAGAGTGCTTTTAACTGCCCTATTGGTGGCCAAGTAGCAGAAACTTTTATCTTATTCCAAATGGACACGAACATGAAAGGCTTAGTGTCCTTAGTCTTGCTCGATCACTTCAAATTTGTGAGTTCTGGAACTATTTAGCATAACTTTCTTTTGTTTATTGGTGTGGGTTATCTGCCAGTGCAGGTAATCTGCTGAATTTTTTTTCTCATTTTGGAAAAAAAGGACCGGTGTGGGTAATCTGCCATGCGGGTAAACTGCTGGAAATTACGGTATATCCCATGGTTTCTAAAAGATGTTTACCAATTGCTGAATTCTTATGTTGAACAATACATGTATGTGCCCAGCTACCAAAGCACTTTCATCCAATTGTTTAGAAGGAGAGAAAGGAAAGACAAACACAGTTTTGTCAGAAATACTACCTAAAAAACATTGCTGTTGCATGTCCTTCCCATGACCAAGAAAGCCAATCTCAATGTGAGGGATATTTTATCCACAATCAAGAGTTACAACCACAACCTTGTGAAATGCCTGGAGGAAAACACTGAAACCACTCTCTGCAACTGAGTACTCAATTCATTTCTCTAGGAAATTCATACCTTATCTGTCAATGTAGAGATTAAATTGGTTTTAATGATCTCACAGCCCTCTTTACAAAAAATGCAACTTTAAATAAGACAAATAACATTTTGGACAACAAAGCCTTTACCATAGATTACATCTGTAATACAACCAGCCTATGATCTCTACAAAAAGGATCAACATACAGTTGTACCAGATGCCTTGAGACTACCACTTCTAACTAGCTTTTCCAATAAACCATATTCATATTCTTGGCATTGGACTGGAACAAGCTTGCAATTGAGGCTAAAGTGGGAGAGGCCTTTTCTACGGCAAATAGAATTTGTCCCTTTTAAAGGTACTCCCAAACATGAGCATCCATTTCCAGCTACTTCCAGTCCAATACCAAGAAGACCAATATGGTTTATTCAATGCCCTATTGTAAGAACAAAGATTGCTTGCTCAATTGCAATGCCCTATTCTCCACATGCAGCTGAAGTTTTAAATGAAGAATGCACTTGATTGTGTCATACCATAATTCATCCGTACCCACTGACAGATGGGCACCTTTTTTATCCTCCTCCTCTCCTGAATTTCCCAAAATTATACGAGCTTTAAATTCAATTAATTACGCTCAGTAGAATATCTCTCTACATGCAGGAAAACATAATTTATTGCTTATCCATTACCTAACGGAAACCATTAAACAAGCAAAAACATTAACCATCTGTTAGTTGCCTTTTAGAAAGTTCTCTCATGACATTAGATGTGTTAACCTAGCCACCACCTTTAAATGTTAGCATGTTAGAACAGAAAGTGCAAGCATTCACTGATTTTCTGTACCTGTTAGCCTCAAGATCCACTTATGTCCAGGATTGAATGCAGGTATTGTTCAATTAGTACTTCATATTTGGTAGGGATATCTGACATTTTCATATTACTTCATATTTGACAGAATTGTG